>ENA-UAMM01001114-UAMM01001114.1-human-gut-metagenome-genome-assembly--contig:-NODE-1114-length-9767-cov-3.378604_pt1 | contig 9767 bp, 6 predicted proteins | sample MGYA00243284_ERZ654499 | MGnify/ENA primary metagenome ERZ654499 (study PRJEB26926, sample SAMN06164397) | human gut metagenome | biome: ENVO:00009003; feature: ENVO:2100002; material: ENVO:00002003... | reverse complement strand
GTCTCTGACTTCCTTACGGGACAGATCCAGAACATACTGGTTCCGGCATAAGCTGCCTGCCCGTCCCGGAATGGCGATGGCCCAATCGGGATGCTCTCTGTACAGATCCGAATCCGGGGAGATCATCTCCGGCTCAAACCAGATACCAAACTTCATTCCCAGAGCATTGACCTGATCCACCAGAGGCTTCAGGCCTCCCGGAAGCTTCTGTTCATTGACCTTCCAGTCACCTAAGCTGGTACTGTCATCGTTACGGTGTCCGAACCAGCCGTCATCCATGACCAGCATCTCAATGCCGAGCTTTGATGCCTGTTCTGCGATCTTCAGTAGTTTTTCCGTGTTAAAATCAAAATAGGTAGCTTCCCAGTTATTGATCAGGATTGGTCTCTTTTTATCACGGTACTCGCCGCGGATCAGATGATTGCGGTACATATCGTGGTAATGGCGGGTCATGCCTCCCAGACCTTCCGCAGAATAGGTCATAACGACTTCCGGAGCCGCAAAGCTCTCGCCCTGCTCCAGTTTCCAGACAAAGTTCTCCGGATGAATGCCCATAGTCATACGGATGGAATCGAACTGGGAAAGCTCCGCCTGCGCCAGGAAATTGCCGGAGTATACAAAGTGCATACCGTAGACTTCACCGGCATCCTGCGTGGCATCCGCAGAAAGCAGTGCGATAAAGGGATGCTCCTGATGGGAAGATTCTCCCCGCACGGAGCCAACACTCTGTTTGCCGTGCATCAGACTTCTTCTCTCCATCTGACGCTCTCTCGCCCAGGATCCGTGCAGCGTAAGAATGTCATACTTTTCATCCGTGCAGTCCAGATCCAGGCAGGCAGACATAACTTTTGTCACATAAATAGGCTGCCCTGCCGTATTTTTCAGGATCACACTGCGGGTGATCACATCTTCCTCTTCAAATGTAGTATAGATCAGGTCTGCAGCCAGACCGATGACCGGATCCGCCAGATGTAGGATCAGGGTATCGCAGTCCTCATCCCCCGGAAATGTGGAAGGAAGTCCCGGCAGTGCCGGCTTCTCCTTTACGATCTCATGAGAGACATACTGTAACTGCACTCCTACATGTCCCTGTGCTGTCCGCACGGAAATGGCGCTTTCTCTGTAATCTCCCAGACCGTTTCCCGGATATTCCATGGGGAAAGAATCCAGAAATGACACACGTTCTCTGTTATTCTGTGACGGAACGAAGGGTGCTTCTCCCGTACGCAGCAAATATACCGGTGCCGGTGTATTCTCGGTATACTGCAATTTCTGACCGTAATATACGTGTCCCACAAAATTCTCCTGATCTACAATTGCCAGAAGATAGCTGGTGTGTTCCGTGTCCAACCAGAAGGTTCTGTCCTGTTCGATGTATCTGATTGCCATAATTTACCTCTTCCTTTATAAAAATTAATAACCAATAGCCGTTTTCACAATATCGGTTCTTCCGGGCATTTCCGAATAATAAATCGCCCAAGGGTTCTGTCACAAATATAAAAAAGCAAATGGTGCTTCCGGTTCTGTCTTCAAAAACTGCATCAGCATCAGTCCACAGCGCATGGACACCCGTTCTTCCCGCAGGATACGAAGTACTTCCTGTCTGTCTGCCAGGATCACCTGAATATCCTCGGTATTTTCCATCTGCTGTCCCACATTCTCTGTCACGGTTCCGAAAATCATGCTGCCGCTCTCGTCTGTCAGCCCCTGTGCCAGGAAAAATCCTCTTCGGAAAGCCGGTTCTCCGCCTTCGTAGACTTCCAGTTTCCAGCCGGTCTCCTCGATCATTTCCCGACAGGCGGCCTCCGAAGCGGTCTCCTCCGGCTCGATCAGTCCCGCCGGCAATTCATACAGATAATCATTCACGGGATACCGGTACTGACGCACCAGCACCAGTTTCTCTCCGTCCTCTGTCACTGCGTAGACCGCCATGCCCTCGGGGCGCATACTGTGGGTCTTGTGTTTGATATTGTTTTCATCATTTCGGGACGCAAAATAATAATGAAACGGTGTTCCGTCCCGTCCCAGGGCATCAATGTGATACAGGTTCAAAAACGGATTGTCCGTCTGTTTCTCGATTCCCCGATAGTGTTTTCTGTCATTTCCTTTTGCGTCCATGTTTTCCATGCCCTATTTATACTCCATGTCTTTCTGTTCCCATCGTGCTCTGTCATCCACGTTCCCACAGCGCATCATCTGCCGCAGGCGCAGGCAGCCGTGACGGAACTACTGTAGGATCTCCTCCAACAGTGCCACTGCCAGCTCCGGATTCTTCATGCCATCCGCCAGCCCCACGGCTGCGGTCTCCTGATACCATCCGGTCTTCCTTACCCATTCGTTGTTCTCAAGCCGGATCCCCGCCACAATCGTTTCTCCCGTCATGGTATTTAACACCATGATCTGCTGATCTTCATATCTGTCCAATAGTTCCTTAGGCAGATAATCCCTTAAATCCGCCAGATAATCCGTGCCACCCATGAGCTTCAAAAACTCTTCGTCAGAAAAAAACACATCCACCGACCGGGTCATGAACAATACCTGGATCGTGCTGAGATTCGTGGAATCCACATCGGAATCCGAGTTCGGATCGATCCAGATCGTATCATTCAGGTTCACCACATCCCGTTTGGATATCACACCGTGCTCCCGCAGGAAATCCGTAAAATAATCCGGACCGGTGGCTTCGATGTGCTCTCCGTCCGTATTCACTGCCATGACTCCCATGACGAAGCTGGTCTTGGTGGCAAAATGTACGATCAGGAAAATAACAATAGCGATCCCCGCTGCCACACCTATGGTAACCCACAGATAATAGTCCATAAAATACTGCCATTTTTCAGAAGGAGACAGTTCTTTCCGTTGCTCTTTCTGCCGGATACGATCTTCCTTTTCCAAGTTGCTGTCTCCCTTCCGTTTCTCGAATCTTCCGTCTGATAATATCCTGCTTTTAGTTCTATATCAGTCTTTAGTATATCAAACTAATTTAACCTTGTACAGCAGACTTTTTAATATATTTTAGGTTCAATTTTGTTAAAAATAAACAGAAAAAGCCCTGCCATGCACTTAAATTAACATGGCAGAGCTTTGTGTTTTCTATTTGTTCGATCAGATAAGAAGTGTAAATGCTTTAGCGGTCCATCTCCGCAATACGTCCGGTGGACTTGTGCTCCTTGATAATCCCCTGGATCTCCTTTAAGTCGGTGCACAGCAGGTCACCGGGGATGGTGTTCTTAAGTGCGCTGATGGCATTGCCATATTCCAGTGCTCTCTGATACTCACCGGGATGTGCCAACAGTCCGTACAGGACACCGGAGATATAAGCGTCACCGCTTCCGATGCGGTCTACGACTTCGATATCGGTGTAAGGTGCTTCCTCATAATAGGTATCATCCTTGGCACTGTAGATAATGGAGCCGAAGGTATGACGCTTCGGGCTATGTACGATACGCTGTGTGGATGCCACGATGGAGATTGGATACTCCTCCGTGAAGCTCTTCATAATGCTCTTGGCATCGCCTTCCTTCAGGAAGGTCAGACGCGCCGTGTCCTCGGAGCAGAAGAAGATGTCCACATAAGGCAGAATGGATTCGATGCATTCCTTCGCCTCGGCGCCGGTCCACAAGTTCCCACGGAAGTTCACATCGAAGGAGATGATGGCCCCCTGTGCTTTAAAGCGCTTGATCATCTCAACAGCGGTAGCTCTCAGTTCCGGGCTGAGAGCCAGTGTGATGCCGCTGGTATGGAAGCAGCGGGTATCGCTGTAGATCTTGTCATCATAGTCATCAACGGTCAGCTTGTTGATGGAGGTATTCTTACGGTCATATACAATACGGGGCTTTCTGGGGTAAGCACCATTCTCATAGTAGTACACGCCCAATCTGGCATCCTTGTCATCATCGTATACCAGATAGTCATCGCTGACACCGCAGAGACGTACACGGTTCTTGATATATACACCCAGGTCATTGGCCGGAAGCTTGGAAATGATACCGCAGCGCAATCCCAGCATTGCCGCACCGGTAATGGCATTCAGTTCTGCGCCTCCTGCCTGCTTGCTGAAGCTGTCGCCTCTGGTAATACGCTCATTGTCGGGCGGTGATAATCTCAGCATGATCTCTCCCAGGGAGAGCAGGTCAAATTCCTTCTTCTCAGTCAGTTCCATAATATAAACTCCCATCTGTATATTTTGCCAAATGCTTTATCAGAATTTCACCGTTACTCCTTACAGTGCAGCGTTGAAACCCCTTACATTTTTTCTTTACATTTGTACTATATCACATATGCACGGCCTCGGTAAAGACACTGGACATTAATTAAAAATTTAACGAATCCACATATTCAAAATAGTCATCCTCGCTGGCAAATAAGATATATTCATTCTCCACATATCCCATATATCCGCTGGCAGTCACATATCCTTTCATAAAAAATACCTCCTTATCAGAATCCTTTCGTTCCCTGTTCTGATAAAAAGGTATCATTTTTAAAGTCCCATAAAACTCTCTTAATTATTCTGAACCGGCTCTGTTTCCAGCACCAATTCTTTCATTTCTTCCAATAATTCCTCGGTTCTGCCCATCAAAAGCTCCGCATCGGTCTCCACCAGTCCCGTCTTTTTATACTTATAGGTAAAAAACGGATTGCCGTAAGCGGTAAAGCTTAATTCATCCTTATGCTTTTTCAGGAAATCCGGAATCTTGCGGGGATCGATCTTCGCATCTGGCCGGAAGTTGAAGGTAATGCGTTCGTTCTTGCCCTTGATCTCCGTCATGTCCAGACCGTGGGCCGCCATACGGATGAGGGCGATCCGCAGCAGATTGTCCACTGCCTTGGGGATGTTGCCGAAGCGGTCTAACAGTTCATCCTTCATTTCATCCCGCTCTTTTATCGTCTCGATGCCGGCGATCCGTTTGTAAATATCCAGCTTCTGTGTCTCGTTGACAATGTATTCCGCCGGAATGTAAGCATCCACATCCAGATCGATCACCGTAGCGAAATCCACTGCCGTATGAATGCCCTTCAGGTTCTGCACCGCTTCGTTCAGCATCTTGCAGTACAGGTCATATCCCACGGCCTCCATATGTCCGTGCTGACTTAATCCCAGCAGATTACCGGCGCCGCGGATCTCCAGATCACGCATGGCGATCTTGAAGCCGCTGCCCAGATCCGTAAATTCCTTGATGGCCGCCAGCCGCTTTTCCGCCACTTCTTTTAACATCTTATCCCGCTTGTACATCAGAAAAGCATAGGCATTCCGGTTGGAACGACCCACACGGCCTCTGAGCTGATACAGCTGGGACAATCCCAGATTGTCCGAATCGTGGATGATCATCGTGTTGACATTGGAAATATCCAGTCCGGTCTCTATGATGGTGGTGGACACCAGCACATCGATCTCTCCGTTAATGAAATCAAACATGATCCGCTCCAGTTCGTGTTCCTTCATCTGTCCATGGGCGTATGCAACGTTGGCTTCCGGCACAAGCTTTGCGATCTGTGCCGCGATATCCGCAATATTGTTCACCCGATTGTAGACATAGTAGACCTGTCCGCCCCGGGCCATTTCCCGGACAATGGCCTCTCTCACCAGTTCGTCATTGTATTCGCAGACAAAAGTCTGGATCGGCAGTCGGTCATTGGGGGCCTCCTCCAGCACGCTCATATCCCGGATACCGATCAGGCTCATATGCAGTGTCCGGGGAATGGGGGTTGCCGTCAGGGTCAGCACGTCCACGTTTTCTTTTAATTTCTTGATCTTCTCCTTATGGGCCACACCGAAACGCTGTTCCTCGTCAATGATCAGCAGACCCAGATCCTTGAACTTCACATCCTCAGATAATACTCTGTGGGTACCGATCACGATATCCACCATGCCCTTTTCCAGATCCTTCACCGTCTTTTTGATCTCCGATGGCGTACGGAAGCGGCTCATCAATGCGATGTTGATGGGAAAATCCTTCATTCTCTGCACAAAGGTGTTGTAATGCTGCTGTGCCAGAATGGTGGTGGGCACCAGATAGACCACCTGTTTTCCCTCCTGCACAGCCTTGAAAGCGGCCCGGATGGCGATCTCAGTCTTGCCGTAGCCCACATCTCCGCAGATCAGGCGGTCCATGATCCGATGGCTTTCCATATCCGCCTTGGTGTCCGCGATGGCATTCAGCTGATCCTCTGTCTCTTCAAATGGGAACATTTCCTCGAACTCCCGCTGCCACACCGTATCTTTTCCAAAAGCATAGCCCTCGCTCTGCTGTCGGACAGCGTATAATTCCACCAGATCCTTCGCCACGGCGCTGACGGCACTGCGTACCTTCGTCTTGGTGTGTTCCCATTCCTTGCCGCCCAGTTTGTTCAGCTTCGGCTTCTTCGCTGCATCGGCGGAGGCGTACTTCTGAATCACATCCAGTCCGGTGGCCAGAATGTACAGATTGCCGCCGTCCCGGTATTCGATCTTGAGGTAATCCTTGACGACCTTGTCTACCTCTACCTTCTCGATGCCCTTATAGATGCCCAGTCCGTGGGTCTCATGTACCACATAATCCCCGATCTTCAGGTCGTTGAAATCATTGATCTTCTGCCCCTGATAGAGCTTTTTCTTCTTTTTCTTACGCTTCTCCGCTCCGAAAATATCACTCTCGGACAGCACCACGAATTTCAGCCAGGGGTATTCAAAGCCCTTATTGACATGACCGTAATAGGTCAGGATCTCCCCAGGCTGTACCTCCCGCATGGGGTCTTCCGTGTATACTGCCGTCAGTCCGGCATCCTCGGTGTTCCGCAGATCCTCCGCCAGACGTCTGGCTCTGGTACGGGAACCGGACAACAGCAGCACCCGGTAGCCGTTCTTTTTATATTTTTTCAGATCCTTGACCAGTGCTTCAAAGCTGTTGTTATAAGGGGCGATGTTGCGGGCAGCAATATCCACATGCATTTCCGTCCTAAAATATCCGTACTTGGTCTCCATGGTAGCCAGGGTCACCACGGCATTTTTCTCTAAAGTAGCCGCTACCTGTTCCCCACTGTAGAGAATGTTCATCTGTCCCGGCAGCACATAACCTTTTCTGGCACGTTGTTCCATGCTCTCCCGAAATTCCAGTTCGATGGCATCCGCCTGTTCCTTCACTCTCGCCGGTTCATCGATGTAGAAGACAAGAGAACGCCCCGCCATATCTGACAGCAGTTCCGGCATGGTTACCGTATTTTCATAAAAATAACGGATGTAGCCTTCCAGATTGATCTTACTTTGGAATTCCAGCAGCTGTTCTTTTAATTCGCTGACCTGTGTGGCGATCCTGTGGGCTTCCTCCGGCTGGTGGGCATCCCGGAAGATTTTTTCCTGTTTGTCTGCTTCTTTTTCAAGCTTACTGATGCCCTTGCGGATCTGCTCTTCCGACAGTACAAACTCTGTGGCCGGGTAGACAGTGATGCTTTCCAGCTTCTCAATGGAACGCTGGCTCAGGATGTCGAAGCTGCGGATGGACTCCACCTCATCTCCCCACAGTTCGATACGATAGGGGTTTTCCTCCGTCAGATCAAAGATATCCACAATGCCGCCACGGATGGAGAACTGCCCTGGGCTTTCCACCTGATAGGCTTTCTCATATCCCATAGCCACCAGCCGGGATGCCAGTTTGCTCTCGTCCAGACTGCCGCCCCGCTCGGTGCGGATGATGTCTTTCTCCTCCCACAATACCTGCGGTGTCATCAGTGCCGCATAGGTGGTAACAATGGTGACCGGCTTACCCTCCACGACTCTGCGCAAGGTCTTGATCCGCTCCTGCACCAGCTGATTGCCGTGGATATCCGCCTGGAAAAAGATCAGGTCCTTCGCCGGATACAGCATGACATTTCTGTCATAAAAGCGGTATTCCTCGTAGATCTCTTTGGCCTTTAAGTCACTATAAGTAACGATGACCTTGTATTTCAGGCCATCGCTGAGTCCGTAGATCATATGAAGTTTCTGGGAGTCCACACAGCCGGACAGAGCTACGGTTCCTTTTCCCTGTCTGGTCACTTTCCGGATCTCATCATATTCCGCCAGTTCTTTCAGTGGCGCAATCAGTGCCTGCATCGCTTTTTCCTCTTACTATACAACCGTTACGCTTTCTTACTGTTAAAATGGTTCATGGCTGCATCCGCATTCTCAGTGATGATCATACGGATAGCTTCTGCTGCGGTCTTCGCCGCTTCGTCCATAGTGTTTCGTTCCTCCGCCGGAAAATGTCCCAGCACGTAGTCTGCCAGATCGAAGTTCTTCGGCTTCTCTCCCACGCCCATACGCACGCGGATAAAAGTATCATGCCCTAACATTTTGATGATATTCTTGAGGCCGTTATGGCCACCGGCGCTGCCTTTTTTGCGGATACGGATCTGTCCCACATCCAGACTGATATCGTCGGAGATCACGATCAGTTCCGCGGTGTCATCCACCTTGTAATAATCCACGATCTCCCGGATGCTCTCGCCGCTTAGGTTCATGAAGGTCTGGGGCTTCGCCAGGATCACCTTCTGTCCGGCCACATAGCCCTTGCCGATCAGCGCCTTATGCTTACTCTCCATGACGGCGATATTTTCTTCCTCTGCTAATCTGTCTATGACATCAAACCCGATATTATGTCTGGTATTTTCATATTCTTTGCCGGGATTTCCCAGTCCTGCGATAATATACATAGCTTTCTCCTTACTTCCTTGCAATCAATGCGTTATCTTATATTTTCGCATTTTTACGCAGAAAATGCAACTATTGGTTATTTTGCACAAATTTCATTTTCGGGAAAACAGCCAATTTCCGCATGGCATATTTCGTTACTTATTTTCCGAATCTAAAGTATCTATTCCCGGCATTGTATTTTATAATAAAAATGGAGTGTTACCAAAACGGTAAGCGGTTCACCTTTCGCCAAAATGATGACATTTTGAGAGCTTCCAGTATTATTGGAGGTGATACAGATGGGAAATCTATTGAAAGGTACATAAGATGCTGGAAACAGTGGTAGGCATTGTCGGTATTGTTGTTACGATCATCAGTATCATCGTAACGCTTATCAGTATCGTACAGACTGCACGGAAACATAAACATCAAAAAAGCAACCGCCCTCGCCAGGATTGAGTTGCTTTTTTGATAAGTAACTATTAACTTAGGTGAACCGTTGCTGTACGGTAGCACTCTTTTCTTTTATTATCCTAACACTCTCTTTTGATTTCGTCAATAAAATTCACCATTTACAAAAATCCTTGTACCCGGGCTTGACTTTTTCCGGAATACTGATATACTGATAAGGCTGAAACGCCCTGAAATCAAGGCTTTTCGGAAATCCATTCGTGTGTTCGGGACCTTCCACACGTAAATAAAAACTAAAGGAGAAAACAAATGAACAAGAAAGTACTGTACCTCGTACACGGAGCGGTGATTGCTGCTCTCTATGTTGTGCTGACCATGTTAGCCAACGCTCTGGGACTGGCAAATTATGCCATTCAGGTCCGCTTCTCGGAAGCCCTGACCATTCTTCCCGTATTTACCCCTGCTGCCATACCGGGACTTTTCCTGGGATGTATCATCAGCAATACCATGACCGGCTGTATGCTGCTCGACATTATCTTCGGCAGTCTCGCAACCCTGATCGGTGCCTTCGGCACATATCTGCTGCGTGATAAGAACAAATGGCTGGCTCCCCTGCCTCCCATCATCGCCAACACCATCATCGTTCCTTTCGTGCTGGCTTATGTCTGTCTCTTATACACATCTGACGCTGCCGACGATAAGGCTC
>ENA-UAMM01001113-UAMM01001113.1-human-gut-metagenome-genome-assembly--contig:-NODE-1113-length-9769-cov-3.832304_pt1 | contig 9769 bp, 11 predicted proteins | sample MGYA00243284_ERZ654499 | MGnify/ENA primary metagenome ERZ654499 (study PRJEB26926, sample SAMN06164397) | human gut metagenome | biome: ENVO:00009003; feature: ENVO:2100002; material: ENVO:00002003... | reverse complement strand
GAGATCAGCCTCGGTCTCGTGGGCTCGGAGATGTGTATAAGAGACAGGCACCTGTCAGGAGGTCAATCCGGACATTCACGTTCATACCGGGCGTGTAGTCAGCGGAGATCAGTTCATTTCCAGCAAAGAAGTCAAGGACCGCCTGATCAAAGAATTTCAGGGGGACTGTGCCGAGATGGAGGGTGCTTCCATTGCCCACGGTGCTTACCTGAACGGTATTCCCTTTGTCATCATCCGTGCCATTTCCGACAAGGCGGATGACAGTGCCGAGATGGATTATCCTACCTTTGAAAAGGCCGCAGCGCTCCACTCCGCCAAGCTGGTAGAGGCTATGATGCCCCGGATCTGATCCGGGCGGCTGTCCTGTGGATCGAAAACAATGCCTGCTGCACAGACTTTGCAGGCAATAGAAAGGCATGCATATTAACATGAAAAAAGAAAAGAAATACATTGAATATATCTTAAAACAGGCCGAAGCCCTGCTGGCTATCGACAGCCCTTCCGGCTTCACGGAAAAAGTAACGGATTACCTCTGTGAAGAGTACAAGCGCCTCGGCTACAAACCGGTCAAGACCAAAAAGGGCGGCGTTCTCGTAGAGATCGGCGGTAAAGGCAACGCGGTTCTGACCATGGCCCATGTAGACACGCTGGGCGGCATGGTGGCAGAGATCAAGATCAACGGCCGTCTCCGTCTGACTAAGGTCGGCGGCTTAAACGCCAACAATATCGAGACCGAGAACTGCCGTATCTATACGCTGGACGGCAAAGTATACGAAGGCACCGTACAGCTGACGGATGCTTCCATCCATGTCAACGGCGATTACCAGAAGTCCGAGCGTACCTTCGATTCCGTAGAAGTCCTGTTGGATGAAAAGGTATCTTCCAAGGAAGATGTCAAGGCACTGGGTATTGAGAACGGTTCCTTCGTCTGCATGGATCCCCGGACCCGCATCACGGAGTCCGGTTACATCAAGAGCCGTTTCCTGGATGACAAGCTCAGCACCGCAATTCTATTAGGATTTGCAAAATATGTAAAAGATGAGGATCTGAAGCTGTCCCGCAAAGTCTACCAGCATATCACCGTCTTCGAGGAGGTCGGCCATGGTGCCTGTGCTTCCGCTCCGGAAGATGTGGAGGAACTGCTGTCCGTAGATATGGGCTGCGTCGGAGAGGGTCTGGAATGCACGGATCGTCAGGTATCCATCTGCGTCAAGGACGGCCACGGGCCTTATCATTATGATGTAGTCAAAGCCCTGATTCAGGCAGCGAAGGACAATCATATCGACTACGCCGCAGATGTTTACCCCTACTACGGCTCCGATGCTGATGCCGCATTAAGCGCCGGTATTGATGCCAGACACGGACTCATCGGCCCCGGTGTCTACGCTTCCCACGGCTACGAGCGTTCCCACAAGGATGCAGTTGCCGCAACGCTGGAATTGTTGAAGGCTTATCTGGCATAGCAGAGAAATAGAATGCACACAAAAAGCAGTCCGAAGACCGACAGATTTTCTGCCGTCTACGGGCTGCTTTTATATTATGTTCTACTATTGATCTACTTATTTGGCTTCTTCCGCTTCCGTATCTTTTTTCTTATTGAATACGAACAGCTTACTGAATACATAGTTGCCGATAATGACCAGAACTGCGGAGATCAGGGTTGCCACCAGCAGATTTACACCGATTGCGGTCAGTACCTGCATCACTACCATATCCAGAATCAGCGTGGATACTCTGGAAAGTACGAATTTCGGTGCTTCGGACAGCATCGGAGCATTGCTCTTGAATACAAACTTACGGTTGGTAAAATATGCGAAAATGACACCCGCCGTCCAGTTGATAACACTTAATACAACATTCTGAAAGGGTGTGGGATACATTGTGTTGTCAAATAACAGGAAGTTTGCCAGGAATTTTGCTGCCCAGGATACGACCGTGGTCAGTCCGCCTACGATCAGGTATGCAATGATCTCTTCATACTTGATCCAAAGTGCCTTTATTTTTTCTACCATATTGTTCCTCATTTCTCTGTGTTAAGGTTAACAAAACTATTCAGAACCCACATTCGCAAAATCGCCTCTGCGTGGCTTTCTTTTTGCTCATGTGGTTACTTCGCCCTATAAATAGTTAACTACAAATAACAAATATACACAAATATCCCCTTAAATGCAAGCATTCCAAAGACATTTGTGTATATCTTAATCACTGTTTATGAAATTCTATACCACCGTATGGCTTATAAATTTACCACGTTACGATTCTCACCACGCATAAATGCCTTAATGTTCTCGTAGACGCCCTGTACGCAACGGGTACGTGCCTCCACGCTGGCCCATGCCAGGTGCGGTGTGATGATCAGCTTGTTACTGTCTTTTAACTGGCTTAAAGGATTAGATAACTCCAAAGGCTCCTTTTCCAGGACATCCAGACCTGCTGCCTGAATCTCTCCGGCCACCAGTGCTTCATAGAGATCAGCGTTATTTACCACGGGGCCTCTTGCCACATTGATGAGGATTGCTGTCTTTTTCATCTTACGAAGGGCTTCCTTATCAATGAAATTACGGGATAAGTCACTTAACGGACAATGCAGGGACAGGAAATCGCTCTCTTTTAACAGGGTATCCCTGTCCACCTGCGGATAATCCGTACAGGTGCTCTTGCCCGTGATGGAATAAAAGATTACCTTACAGCCGAAAGCGGTAGCGATCGCTGCGGCTCTCCTGCCGATATTCCCCATTCCTACAATGCCCCATGTCTTACCTTCTAATTCATAAAAAGGTCTGTCAAAATTAGAAAAACGATCCTGTGCACTGTAAGCGCCGGATTTTACATATTCATCATAGTAGGGCATCTTCTGGCTCAATGCCAGCGCCAGAGTAAAAGTATGCTGTGCCACCATGGCTGTGGAATAGTCCACCACATTTGCCACCTTGATACCTCTGGACTTGCAATATGCCAGATCACAGTTGTCGTATCCGGTGGCAAGCTCACAGATCAGCTTCACATTGGGGCAATCCTTCAGGGATTCCTCTTTCATGGGAGCCTTGTTGCAGACAATGACATCCGCATCTCCCACACGCTCTGCCACTTCCTGTGCAGTAACGGTATTCGGGTAACTGGTCACTTCTCCCAATTCATTAAAGCAGTCCACCGGCACATCCGTGCCGGCGCTGTTTCTCTCCAGTAAAACAATCTTCATTTTAACTACCATTCCAATCTGTCGTAACTATGGAACCCCTTCGCAAAACCGCTCTTTCAGTGGTTTTCGGAATAGTTCAGAATAATTACAATCTCTTCAGCAGTTCTTCTCTCTGTGCCTCGTAACCGGGCTTGCCAAGCAGAGCGAACATGTTCTTCTTGTAGCTCTCTACACCGGGCTGGTTGAAAGGATTTACACCCAGCAGGTATCCGCTGACACCACATGCGAACTCGAAGAAGTAGAACAGCTCGCCAAGATAGAACTCATTTACCTCGGGAACGGTTACCATGAAGTTGGGAACCTGACCGTCGGTATGTGCCAGAATGGTTCCATTCATAGCGCTCTTATTGACGAAATCAACGGTCTTGCCTGCCAGATAATTCAGACCATCCAGATCTACAGGCTCCTCGCCGATCGTAAGCTCCTCTCTCGGAGTGTCGATATTGATAACGGTCTCAAACATTACACGGGAACCGTCCTGAATGAACTGACCCATGGAATGCAGATCGGTGGTCAGGTCCACGCTTGCGGGGAACAGACCCTTGTTGTCCTTACCTTCGCTCTCACCGAACAGCTGCTTCCACCACTCACTTACATAGTGAACAGCGGGCTCATAGTTCGCCAGGATCTCGACACTCTTGCCCTTGCGCAGTAAGATGTTACGCAGAGCCGCATACTGTAAAGCATCGTTCTCTTCGAAATCATTCTCCAGGGCACGCTTTCTTCCGCTGGCTGCACCTTCCATCAGCTTGTCGATATCAGCACCGCTGACAGCGATCGGTAACAGACCTACAGCGGTCAGTACGGAGAAACGTCCTCCTACATCATCGGGTACTACGAAGGTCTCGTAACCTTCCTCATCGGACAGATGCTTTAAGCTTCCCTTCGCCTTATCGGTGGTAGCATAAATTCTCTCTGCCGCGCCCTTCTTGCCATATTTAGCTTCCAGCTTCTCCTTGAATACACGGAAAGCAATAGCGGGCTCTGTGGTGGTACCGGACTTGGAGATCATGTTGATGGAGAAATCTCTGTCGCCTACTACATCCATCAGGTGCTTCAGATAGGTGGAGCTGATGGAGTTACCGCAGAAGTAGATCTCCGGAGTCTTACGTACACTCTTATCCAGTACATTGTAGAAGCTGTGGCTTAAGAACTCGATAGCCGCTCTGGCTCCCAGATAAGAACCACCGATACCGATAACCAGCAGAACGTCGGAATCACTCTGGATCTTCTTCGCTGCTGCCTTGATGCGGGCGAACTCTTCCTTATCGTAATCTACGGGAAGATCGATCCATCCCAGGAAATCATTGCCTGCGCCGGTCTTGGATACCAGGGTCTCCTTCGCATCCAGGGTAAGCTTCTTCATGTAACCGATCTCTTCTTCAGAAATAAAAGAGCCGGCCTTGGAATAATCAAATGTAACTTGTCTGCTCATAATGCTCCTCCTTATATCTTGCAGATATATCACGCATTCTTGCGTTACTTACTTAAAAAATCCGTTTTTATTTTAACAAAGTTACATCTCATTTTCAAGACATATCTATAGATCCGGGGAATGTTTTCTGAATTCTTTCGGACGTCTGGCATTTTCCGCTATACTGTAAGTAATTCCTGAAGCAATGCCTGTAATTCTTCCTCCGTGACTCTGGCGGGATCCTCCGGCCGTTCTGTTATCGCCTTGCCTTCCGCCTTTTCGGGCGTTGCATTTTCCGTGGAAAATACTTCTCTGTCCAGACGATCTGCCGTCTCCTCCGGCTGCACCGCTCTGCTGCGGATCGGCATCAGTTCCACCGTCCGTCTGCCGGAAGTACGCTGCCTTCTTCCCGCCTTTCCGCCGGTTGCGATCTCCTCCACCAGACTTCCCGGGCCGTAGAGTCTCTCATAATCCTGCTCCGTAACGGGGATCCGGCCCGACAGATGATTTTCCAGATAATCAATGAGGTTCGTCTTTAATATTCTGCGTTTTCCCTTGATATCCACCATGGCTGACAAGGAAAAATAAAGATACATTCCTAAGAAGCTTACTATATAAAAAGGCAGGATTTCCCCCAGCATCCTTCCGCCCATGATCCCCTTACAGATCCCGACACCGGCAAACACAATGGAAAACAGCATGCACTGGCCGGACAAATGATACCAGGCATCAAAGGATAGGTGTCCAAACGCCAGCCGGTTGAGGAACTTGTCCACAAACACCGGAATGTTTGATACTCCACCATTTAACTGGTAACAATTTGCAAATTTTACTTTACACTGTTTCAACAGGCGGTTATTCGTCGTTGCCATATTATCTGTCTCTTTTATCATCGTATGGTAAAATCCTGCCAGAAGCAGACGCACCAGAATACTAAGTCCCAGAAATACCAGAATTCCGGTTGTGATCACTTTTTCTTCTTTGAAAATCGTAAACATAACCTGCGCTCCTTTCTATCGCTTCCTTAGAGTATAACGTATTAGAGGCTTGTTTTGTACGTTTTTTCATCGTCATTCTTCTACGTTGCCGAACAGAAAAAGTATTTCTTTTACATTTTTCGTGAAAAGAAAACGCTGACTTGAAATTTTAAATTCCAGTGCACAGGTAAATTCCACCGTGTCTTTAAAAATTGCTTGAAATCGAATAATTTTAGAGAAAAAATATTGGATTTCTGTTATAATCATAGTAATTCATGGCGAAATTCTCTGTTTTTCTGTATAGCAAACAAGCCACTGGAAGGTAGTGTGTCAGGCTAAATTCCACCGGCCACATTCAAAAAATGTGAAAAGTTTACTTCCAGTCTGACAGCAGGTTTTTTCAATGAATTATCGGGTAAAGCGTATCAGCTTGGGCGTCAGATTGACCTCGTCAGGGGCAATGCGCCTGAGCTGAAATGCTTTTAAGGTTTCTTCTCCCAGAGTTTCCAGTGCTACATCGTAAGGGGTTCTGCCCTGAAGGCTTTCTCTCGGGGTGGAATTGATATGGCTTACGATCAGGTTGACATCCCACTGGGTCAGAAACTCAAAGTTTGTCTTTTTGGGCAGGATCATCCGGAGCATGGTATGTGCCTGCTCTAGACCGCCTTTCTGCCCACTGCGCATAGGGTCGCAGTAATAGATACTGGTACGCTGGATCCCTGTAAAACCGGTTTCCAGGGATTCCGGATCTCCAAACTCGGATCCCCTGTCAGTGAGAATGTATTCAAACAGTGTCTGAAAATCATAAGTACCAAAGCGCTTTTCCAATCGGTCAAAGATGAGTCTTACAGCACCCTCTGTGTTACGGTTCATCAGGAATGCAAGAAACAGCTTTTCTCTTGTAAAAAAGAAAGTAAGCAGCGTTTTGGAGGAACCGGAGGCAGAATGCACGGTATCCATTTCCACAAAGGAAGACAGTTCCAACTGTTGGAAATCGGCGTAGGTCCGGTTCTGGAAAACACGGCGGTCAGAGATCTGTGTTTTGTGAACCTTTCGTGGTTTGAATTTCACTTTACGCTTCAAATCAATGTTTCTTGCGGTCAGGATTCCCATGTCGAGATAGGTGTAAACGCTACGCACAGACAGCTTCAGTTCCGGATGGTTCGTAATGATCTGGTAAGGAGACTGTCCCTGCCCGATCAGAGGACTGATGATCCTGTCTTTCTGGTGAAGTTCCTGTCTGGTCATGCTGATACCGGAGCGGGACTCCTTAAGGCATTCCCGATATTTGCGGTCAGCAAACCTGGCATTGTAAGTGTATTTGTGAGCAATGGTGCAATGGGAAATCTGTTTATCACAGCCATTGCAGACATAAGGAGCTTTATCGAGCCTGCTGCAACGTTCCTTTTCAAAGTCAGGGCAGGTCTGGTTGCAGGTAGGGCAGGAAGTACACTTGATACCGCAAAGAAGGATTTTCCCACAGGCATTGGTCTTTTTACAATGGTAGCGGTGGACACAAAAGTTTTTGGCATTATAAAAGGTACCTTTGTGATACCAGTCGGACAGGCGGTGCGCTTTCACCTCTTTGGAAATGGTAGTGGGATCCTTACAGAGGAAGCGTGCGATGTCCTTAAAAGAAGTACCTTTGGAAAGCTCATTCTGGATGTAAATACGATCATCCAGAGTTAAGTGTTTCTGATTACCGGGTATATATTTACTCATAGTATTATTCCTCCAACTGCTGTCAGAAGGAAAGATAAGCCTATCACTCTTATATGAAAGAGTAAATATCAACTGTGCGGGAGTAAATTCTACCACATAAGCGAGCAGTGGAATTTAAATAAAAAATTTAGGGTGAAAAGAAAACCTTGTACATATTGTTGTATAAATGCCGAAAATCTGCTATAATCACTCCTTAGAAATTCAGTTTGAAAAGGATGGTTTTACATATGATATACAAGACAAAAGGTACCTGTTCCACTTCGATCGATGTAGAATTAAAGGATGGTGTTATTGATTCCGTAAAATTCACCGGTGGATGCAACGGTAATCTGCAGGGAATCAGTGCTCTGGTAAAAGGAATGAAGCCGGAAGAAGCAATCAGCCGTCTCAAGGGGATCCGCTGCGGTTTCAAGCCTACCTCCTGTCCTGACCAGCTGGCTCATGCCCTGGAAGAAATGATCGCACAGTAATCTCACCGACAAGAAGGATTTTATTATGAAAAAAATCGTATTGACCGGCGGCGGAACTGCCGGACATGTAACCCCCAATATTGCTTTATTACCGGCGCTGCAGGCGGCCGGCTATGAAATTGCCTATGTGGGATCTTATGAAGGCATTGAGAAAAAGCTGATTGCGGATTTCAACATTCCCTACACAGGCATTTCTACGGGCAAATTCCGCAGATACCTGGATCCGAAGAACTTCTCCGATCCGTTCCGTGTCATGAAGGGATTTGTGGAAGCGAGAAATTACCTGAAAAATTACCAGCCGGATGTAGTCTTCTCCAAGGGGGGCTTCGTAAGCGTCCCGGTCGTCCGCGCTGCAGCTTCCTTACATATTCCCTGTATCATCCACGAATCGGATATGACACCGGGACTGGCCAATAAGCTGTGCATTCCCGTGGCAGAAAAGGTATGCTGCAATTTCCCGGAGACTATGAAAAATATCCCTGCCGACAAGGCTGTCCTGACCGGTTCTCCCATTCGTGCGGAGCTGGCACAGGGCAGCCGGCTGGCCGGACTGAACATGTGCGGCTTTACTGCCAATAAACCTGTCATCATGGTCATTGGCGGAAGTCTGGGTGCAGCTAACGTGAACAAGGCTGTCCGCGATGCATTGCCGAAGCTTCTGGAGGATTTTCAGGTAGTCCATCTCTGCGGCAAGGACAAGATCGACAACCTGCTGTTAAATACCCCCGGATATAAACAGTTCGAATATATCAAATCGGAATTAAAGGACATTTTCGCCATGGCAGACGTGGTGATTTCCCGTGCCGGAGCCAATGCCATCTGCGAACTTCTGGCGCTGAAGAAGCCCAATATCCTGATTCCCCTGCCTGCTGCCAGCAGCCGCGGAGACCAACTGTTGAATGCTGCTTCCTTCGAGGCGCAGGGCTATTCCATTGTGCTGAACGAGGATGATATTACGACGAATCTGCTGGTGGATAAAGTACACGAGCTTTACTTCAACCGCCAGAAATACGTAGAAGCCATGAGCCGCAGCCACCAGATGGATGCGGTCAACACGATCATGTCGCTGATCAATGAAGCAGCAAACAAGAGTCATACGCAATAATATCATGTATTACCATGTATGGATTGAGGGGAATTATTTTGAAAGGATTATTGGAAATCTGCTGCGGCAGCTTCGAAGATGTGAAAACCGCCTGGCAAAATGGTGCAGACCGGGTAGAGCTTAACAGCGCACTGTATCTGGGTGGTCTCACACCTTCTACGGCCAATCTGATCTGCGCAAAAGAGCAGTGCAGCATCCCTATTGTAACAATGGTCCGCCCAAGAGGAGGCGGCTTCTGCTATTCCCAGGATGAATATGAGACCATGCTCTTAGATGCCCGCATACTTTTAGAGCACGGAGCTGACGGTATTGCTTTCGGCTTCCTGACAGCGGATCATGCCATCCATAGGAACCGGACACAGGAAATGATCGACCTCATCCATAGCGCCGGAAAAGAAGCAGTATTTCACCGGGCGTTTGGAATGTGTATGTTCCCGTCGTATAAGTTCCACAGAACATATACCCCATTAGAAAAAGCTACCGTTTCCAGTAGCTTTGTAATACTTTTATTATTCATTTTTTCGTTCTCCATATGTTTCTATGAAAATACTGACAATGCTTAATCCTTCCATAATTGCATTAAAATCAATACCTTCGACAGACAAAGCATTTGAGGCATCAAATAATTCATCATCGACATTTAATTCCGAATCCATATCCAATAGAGCTTCATGGTACCATTCTGTGATTTCCTTATTTAAACTTTCTGCTTCTCCAATCATCTTATTCAGCATTTCTATTTTGTCTTTTATTTCCTGTGGCACAAACGATTCTTCAATATCCACTATATTGCCTCCTAACTTAATCCTGCATCCTTTAATGCTTCTTCAACCAAATATTCTTCATAAGAACCATATCTCCCTGCGTGCGTTGCAGATATAC
>ENA-UAMM01001095-UAMM01001095.1-human-gut-metagenome-genome-assembly--contig:-NODE-1095-length-9853-cov-4.640641_pt1 | contig 9853 bp, 7 predicted proteins | sample MGYA00243284_ERZ654499 | MGnify/ENA primary metagenome ERZ654499 (study PRJEB26926, sample SAMN06164397) | human gut metagenome | biome: ENVO:00009003; feature: ENVO:2100002; material: ENVO:00002003... | reverse complement strand
CCGGGTTCGCGACGAGAACAGCAAGCCGTTTAACCGTGACGGCGGAAACCGGCGCGACTTTCGCGGCGACGGCCAGGGCAAACGCAATTTCAGTGCCGGACGTCGGCCTGTTTCCGGGTTTGGTAAAAAGCCGGGCGGACATAAGCCGGCAAACGGAAAAGCTTTTCGCAAAGCCTGAACGTCAAACAAAATCCCCAGGTTATCCCGGGGATTTTGTTTGACCGGAATTGCTTGATTTTATTTCGTTTATCCCCTATACTGGCAGCGTAAGAGAATTCTCAACCCTGCAGCGGGAGAAAACCCATGACCGACGCCGTTTATTTATCCTTTATGCCTGACCGTCACGCTTTCGGCATTTCCGAAGATGAAATCGAAAAAATTACTGCTGCCGGAAAGCAGCCGAAAATCATGATTGCACCGGATGACTGGAAAAAACTTAACCCCTCAGCCTCTTCCCCAAATGCCCGCCCCTTAATTGCCTTTCTGATGGGACGGGAGAACGGCTTTTATCTGATGCTGGAAAACTATGTCCGGGCTTTGGCTCAGACCGGTGTTGATTTAAAAATTCTGACCCATTGCGACGGGCCGGATGCGCTGAATGACGTTGACGGCCTCATTCTCCCGGGGCGTCTGGATGATCCGTTAAACACGTTTGCAGCCCCTTCCCTGCCGAAAAAACCGGTTTTATGCTCACTGACATATGTCAATATGGTGCGCGAGGCAGAAAAACGCGGCATTCCGGTTTTGGGCATTGCCGCCGGAGCCAAAATTATCGGACGTCTGCACGGTATCCGCCCGCTGAGATCTCCGTCCGACGATCGTTCGCGGCTGCGGGTCAAGAGTTTGAAGCTGCTATCCGTTTTTCCGGAGACTGAGCTTTATCGGATTATGGGGAACGTCCGCAAAATGAAAATTTATTCGGTGGACGAACCGCATTTGCAAGTTGATGCCAAGTCCGATATGAAAATTTATGCCGTCAGCGGCGATGTTCCCGAGGCCTGGGGCAAAGAAAACATTCTTTGCGTGCGCTGGGAACCGGAAGATGTCAGCGTTGATGCCGACAAATATACGCTGAACGTTTATAAATGGCTGGAAAAGAAAGCCAAGGAACATCAAAAATCCGTCCGCGGCAAAGCGCATCCGTGACAACGCGACAACAAAAAACAGGCCTGCCGGCGCAGGCCTGTTTAAGGTTTAAAACATCGTCAGCGGGACTGCCAATAGGCCAGTTCGGCGCGAAGATTCGTACGGGCATCCCGTTCAAACATTTCCCGAAAAGCCGCCGTTTTATATAAAGGCTTTCGTTTCAATAAACCGCGCAAAAACTCAATTCGCCCGTTTCGATAAGTTTTTTCATCAAACCGGAGATATTCATGGCGAATGTTGGCGGCATAAATTCCGTAATTGAAAGTATCACCAAGAATAGCCAGGTCCAAATCACTGATTATGTTCATATCCGGAGTCATGTCGTTTTGACACTGACGGTGCGCCGTAGCACCAATCAGATTTGCCGCATTTTCAGACAGTTCCCGGTCGAAAACGCGACGACGCATCATGCGGCAGGACGCTGCCTCATCGGTATCGTCTCCGGTATTGACGGCATCGTGATAAAACAACGCCAATTCCATTGCCGCCGGATTTTGAACTTTCAGCCGTCCGAGGTTTTCCATAATCTGCCAGTAATTCAGCATATAAGCGACATGCGACAGCGTATGATGCCGGCGGCCGCAGGAATATGCCCGTACCAATTCGTCATATGCTTCCGCGGCAGCGGCTGCCGAAAGTGCATTTGCCTGCATTAAAGCAACAAAGCGTTCGGACAGGCAATGTCTCATCAACAGGGCATGAACGCCCGGCATAACATAACGCTGAGCCGCAATATATTCGCCGAGGCGGCACAAACCGCGAACGTTTGAAGAAGAAACATATGTCATATCTTCTTTGGGCACCGGAATGGTAGCCATACTCAGCCGTGCTTTGCGGACTTCCAAAATCTGTTTGTTAAGAATTGAGGCCTGCATTTCGCCGTCATGGTCACCGACAATCCGCTCTCCGCGAATCAATGCCGTGGCTCCCGAGCGCAAAGCGCAGTCAACGGTCAAATCCCGATAGCCGACAATTTCGACGCAGCCGCGATTTTCCCTCAGCCGGCAGACAGCTTTTTCTTCCGAACGCGAAAAGCGGTATCCGACCAAATCTCGGTATTCATATTCAAAGAGCAGATCATCCAGGGCGGCATTTATCATCTCACAGCGTTCGTCAAGAGAATAAAGCTGCTGTTTACTGTCATTGATGCCGACGCCGACAATGACTTTTTGATAGTCGTTCAATGCCTCACAGACAATTCCCAAGTGTCCGCGGGTCACCGGAGAGAAAGATCCGGCGTAAAATCCGATATTTGCCATAATAATGTCGTATTAAGTGATTAATAATTAAAAATATTTTTCAGTATGGGAACAAAACCGCCTTTTGTCAACTCAAAACAAAAACCTCCGTTCAGGAACGGAGGTCAAAAACTTCAAAGGAAGATTTAAGAAAATCATGAAGGGCGTTGTCTCGGAAAAATTTATCGCAATCGGCTTCCGTACTCACTTTATCCGACGGAATCGGACGGTATTTCTGCAAGTGATATTCCTTAACGCCTTTAGCTTTCAAATCCCGAGCAATGGCATAAATGTCTTCAATATCCAGCAGCCGAGGATCGCAGGTCGTGCGGCACTCAAAAGGCTTGCCCGCGGCCAGAAGCAGATCCAAACTGGAGAGAATATTCTTCAGCGGAGTTTTGCTGCCGGTCCCCTGCTGATAACGTTCTTCAACAAAAGGTGTTTTAATATCAAAGCCCACCCAGTCAACCAAAGGCAAGACCTCGGCTAACTTTTCCGGACGATAGCCGCCGGTGTGCAGGGCGATTTTATATCCCATATCCCGGACTTGGCTCATTGCCTGCGCCAGATTGTCCTGAACCAGAGGTTCGCCGCCGCTGAAGACCACCGCATCAAGAATCCCTTTGCGGCGTTCCAAAAATTCAACAAACTTGCTCCAGATGAAATTCGTTTCGGCACCGATTTTCTGCAGCGGGGTATTATAACAAAAGGGGCAGCGCCAGGGGCACCCCTGTAAAAAAACAACCGCGGCCATGTGCCCAGGAAAATCGACGGTGCTGAAAGTTTCAACACCGCCGACAATCAGATTTGCATTCATAATTTCAAGCCGGAAATTATTCAGCCGCAATATTCATCACTTCGCTGCAGCCGCCGCATACTGCCTTGCTTTCTGAGAAGCAGGTGCGGGAGTAAAATTCAGACTTTTTACCTTTGTTGAATTCGGAAACTGGGCGGAAATATCCCATAACGCGGGTCCAAACTTCGCAAGGCTGTCTTTCTTCATCGCTTAATTTGATATCTTCAAAATTAACAGTTGTCATTATTCTATTCTCCAAGGGGGTTAAATTTTACTCTATGCAACTTCGGTTCTGGAAGCTGCGGCTCTTTTCTCTGCCTTCTTTTCTTCATCGCAAATCGGGCAGAATTTGTGTTCTCCGGAAATATATCCGTGCTTGGGGCAAACGGAGAAAGTCGGAGTGATGGTGACATACGGCAGGCGGTAGTTGGTCAACACTTTGCGGACAATGTCACGGCAGACTTTGGCGGAGGAAATGCGCTGTCCCATATAGAGGTGCAGCACGGTGCCGCCGGTGTATTTGGTCTGCAGGGTTGACTGCAGATCCAAAGCTTCAAACGGGTCATCGGTGAAACCGACCGGCAACTGCGAAGAGTTGGTATAATAGGGGTTTTCTTCGGTTCCGGCCTGAATGATGCCTTTGAAACGTTTTTTGTCTTCACGGGCGAAACGGTAGGTCGCACTCTCGGCCGGGGTGGCTTCGAGATTGTACATGTGGCCGGTTTCTTCCTGAATTTTAACCATTTTGGCACGGATGTAATCCAGGAATTTAACGGCAAAATCCTGTCCCCACTGGTCGGCGATGTTGTGCTCGTCGTTGGTGAAGTTGCGGATCATTTCATTGATACCGTTGACGCCAATGGTCGAGAAGTGATTGCGCAGCGTACCGAGGTAGCGTTTGGTGAACGGGAACAGGCCGTTGTCAATCAGTCTCTGAATAACTTTGCGTTTGATTTCCAGAGATGTGCGGGCAATGTTCATCAACTCGTCAACACGGGCAAACAAGCCGGCTTCGTCACCTTTATAAACATAACCCAGACGGGCACAGTTGAAGGTAATAACACCGATGGAACCGGTCTGTTCGGCAGAACCGAACAAGCCGTTGCCGCGGGCAAGAAGTTCACGCAGATCTAACTGCAGGCGGCAGCACATGGAACGAATCTGCCCCGGTTTCAGAACAGAATTAATGAAGTTCTGGAAGTAAGGCAAACCGTATTTGGCAGTCATCTCGAACAGAAGTTCGGTATTGTCGTCTTCCCAGGGGAAATCCGGCGTCATGTTATAGGTCGGAATCGGGAAGGTGAACGGACGGCCTTTGATATCGCCTTTCATCATGACGGTCATATAGGCCTTGTTAATCATGTGCATTTCTTCCTTCAGGTCGCCATAGGTGAACGGCTGTTCGACACCGGCAATAATCGGATGTTTGTCACGCAGATCTTCCGGGCAGACCCAGTCGAAAGTAAAGTTGGTAAACGGCGTCTGGGAACCCCAGCGGGAAGGAACATTCAGATTATAAATCAGCTCCTGAATGGACTGTTCAACCTGTTCATAGGTCAGGTGGTCGGCGCGGATGTAAGGAGCGAGATAGGTATCGACCGAAGAGAAAGCCTGTGCGCCGGCCCATTCATTTTGCAAGGTGCCCATAAAGTTGACCATCTGGCCGACGGCAGCGGAAAGATGTTTGGCCGGACCGGCCTCGGTTTTGCCCGGAACACCGTTGAAGCCTTCATGCAGCAGGTTTTTCAAAGACCAACCGGCACAGTAAGCAGCCAGCATGTCCAAATCGTGAATATGGATATCGCCGTTGCGATGAGCTTCGCCGACCTCTGCCGGATAAACATGGCTTAACCAGTAGTTGGCGGTAACCTTGCCGGAAACGTTCAAAATCAAACCGCCGTTGGAATAGCCCTGATTGGCGTTAGCGTTAACGCGCCAGTCCAGTTTTTCCAGATATTCGTTAATTGAGCTTTCGACATCGACCATAACCTTGCGGTCGGTGCGGGCGCGGTTGCGCTGGTCACGATATAAAATATAGGCTTTGGCCGTGGCAAAATAGTTGGCGGAAATTAAAACCTGTTCTACTATATCTTGTATGTGTTCGATAGTCGGCAGGGATTCCGAGAATTTGTGCTTTAAGACTTTCAAAACCTGACTGGTGAGCAGCCAGCTTTCGGATTCACCGAACTCGCCGGTGGATTCCCCCGCTTTTTTAATGGCATTGTAAATTTTGTTGCTATCAAACGGAGCGAGGGTGCCGTCACGTTTGGTAACCGAATCAATCGCGATGTTCTCGTTGGCGATTGTGCTGTGGTAGGTATTCTCGGACATCTCTATTCAACTATTCCCTAACTGTGGTGTTTACGTTACATTTTGTGTCTCAACTGACATTTACATACCATATATAGTTTAACAAAGATTTAAACCACTCAATATATTGTATGCACAATTATTTTTCCGGTGACATGCAAATCAGTTTTTCTGCGCTTATATTGGAATAGTCAGCGGGGATAAACAATAGCAAAAAAGGAACTTTTGAGACTTGACAGAGCTATCCCTTTATAAAACAATCAAAAAAAATTTTCCGGCGGGTGGATAAGTTTGTTAACCTTTATTTTATCTATATAAATCAATCCGTTAGTTTTATTTTTAATCCACATAATTGTCCACAGTATCTTACCGAAAAAGGGAATCGGATTCCCGACTCGACAAAAGCCCTGTTTTCTTTCGGGAATAAACATACCAAAGAAGATTGCGCCCTAAAAAAAAAGAAAACGGATTCCCTTTACGGGGAATCCGCTGAATAAACCGTAACCACAAGATATTGTGGTCTGACCGACATCAGAATCGGGCGGGAGCGCGAACCTCAACTTCTTCGCCGACAGCCTCGTCATCCACATAAGTGTCTTTGCAGACGGAACTGAGACAACGTTTCAAAACCGTCGCTTTACGCCCGTCGGTCAAACCGTCAACCCGCATAGACGGCACAAAGACTTCTTTAATTTTCAGCTTAAAGGTCAGATAGCCGACATTGCCGTTTTCGTCGGTCACATAAAGTTTGATATTATACTGCCCGACGTTGGAAGGCATGGCAATCCCCTCAAAGCGGTGATTCTTTTCGTCATAATTCAGCCATTTCGGCAACGGCGAATCGTCAATCAAGCCGGCTTTGGTGGTAATTTTACCGACCAGTTCCATTTTATCGAATACGGCAGAAGGCACGTCGATTTTAATACGCTGGCCGGTCTCGACTTCATAGTCGGGAATCAAAGAACTCATATTGACCGGCGGGCGTTTGGCCGGCACATCCAGCAGATAAGGACGGTTATCGGGAATAAATTCGCCTTCACGCCATTTTTCCAACGTTTTATGCAGTGCCACCGCAATTTTAGACGGTTTGTCGTTCAGCATATAATAGGGAATCGCATCCAGGCCGATGGTTGCATAGAGATTGCCCAATGCATCCTGTACTTCGGCATAAGCAAGAAAGGCCTGAACCTCATCATCAACCGCACGGGCAGATTCGAGAATGCTCTTGGAATTGCCGCTGCCGTCCTTGATCGTGATATCTTCGGCGATATTTTCAGAGGTGTCGGCAATTTCCATATTAATCTGATAGTCTTCAACCGCAGAGGTATAACGCGCCCAAGCCACATAAACCTGACTGATGATCAGATTGGTCATTCTTTGGCGGCGCAAATCGTTCAGCTCGCTGATTTTGGGATTGCGCACGTCTTCCATTACCGTCATGCTGACCTGCTGCGCCTGTTTTGACCACAGGCGGTTGTAATAGTTGGGGTCATTTTTATATTTGTTCAGTTCCGGTTCTTTAAATCCTTTGACCACGATTTTCAAATCTTCGACATTTGCAGACAAATCATGGGCACGCATTTCGGGACGATTGGTCAGAGCCAGCCATTCCAGCTGCGCCAGCTCGTTTTTAAGCGCCGGCAGTTCAAAATTGCCGTATTCGGAACCGACCAGCTTAAATTCGGTAGAAGGATGAAATCCCATTAACGAAGCCAGCCGGGTTTCGGCGGTTTCCATTTTGCGGCGCAGATCCGAAGCCTTTTTGACCGCTTCCATATAATCGCGTTTTTTCTGAAGCTCCTCGGTGGTCAGGTATTTTCCCTGTTCAGCCAGCTCTTTGGCTCGGGCGTTCATTTCATCCACCTCAAGCGTCATATACTCGGTCATGTCGTCGATGACGGGAATCAGTTTTTGAGCAGCCAGGCTTTGCCAGTAGAGGCTGCGGGTTTCCTGCAGAATGTTATGGATAACTTTGCGGCTTTGCTCGGTGGCAACACCGTTTTTATAGGTGGGATCAATGTTCTGATAATAAACGGTCGAAATGTCGAGCACGTTCCAGGCAACTTTCAAATCAGGGCTCATGCGCGTGTTGAGCGTGGCATTGTCATAACCGGCATGGCTGGCAATCTCGCTCAGTTTGTCAGTCGGAACCTTTCCCGCTTCGATCAAGCTCTGCTGATAGGAGATCAGGCGGCGGGTATAGTTATATTTTAATGCCAGAGCCATGGCCATATACATGTCAATCGGCTTTTCAATTTTCTGCGGCGTGCCGACATACATATTCTGCATATCAACATCTACGCGGACGGCCCGGTCCCAGTCGGTGTAATAGGCCGGGGGCGTTCCGTTTCCGTTGTAGCCGTTGTCATTGCTCATGCAGGCGGTCAGCGCCAAACCCGCGCCAACGACCGACAATAAAATTTTCTTCATAACATAAACCCTTTATATACTTCTCTATGTTATTATCATTATATCAAGATTTCGAATCTGAACAGTATTTATTTGATTTTATTCCACTTTCATGTATAGAATACATGGTGAGGCTTAACTTGAGGTTAAATTTTCAAGATGTTAGAAATTTTTAATACGGTCTTCAAATACAAGGAAAAGCAGAGCCCCGACCAGCTCGGCTTTTATCCGGAACGGGTGCATGTCAACGCCATGCCCGAACGCCGTTATCTGTGGACCTCAAGGGTTTTGGTTATTCTGGCCTGCCTGAGCATCTGCCTGAACATGATGCTGGCCGCAACAATCTATCTGCTGCTGCCGCAGCGGACGGTACAGCCCAAGCTGTTTCAGATCAACAAATATTTCAGCATGCTGGAGCAGGTGCAGCCGGCGGAAATCAACTTTCCGGTTTCGGATTTGATTACCGAGCAGCATATTACCGAATATATTCTGCTGCGCTATCTGGTGAGCTCAGATTATGACGAACTGGTTACCCGCTGGGGTCCCGGCTCGACAATTTACTGGTATTCGTCGCCGGCCGTGTTCCGTGAATTCAGTGAAAACGACGTGGCTTACAGCATTATGCAGTTCAGGCAGAAATCGTTACAGCGCGACGTGGAAATCGACTGGATCAAACCGGCGGCTTTAGGCCTGTGGCAGGTACAGTTCCGCACAATGGACTATCTGCCCGGTTCAGACAAACCGACCACCAGTATCTGGCGGGCTACCATGCGCATTACCTATGTGCGTATCCCGTTTGCCAAACGCGAAGACGCCATTGCCAATCCGTTCGGTTTTCTGGTGCAAAACTTCTCGCTGGCTTATCACGGTTCTTCGGAATCTTCCGCCCATTATCTGGAAAGAGTCAAACAGGAAACGCAGGACGCATACAGACGCTATAATGCGCCGCGGCGGGAGTAGGGATTTATCAGCGTTTCTCTGCCAAGGACATTGTTTGCAAACAAAGAAAAGCCCCTCTTGCGAGGGGCTTGGCTTATTTGCCGAAGACTTTTTTATCCAGGCGTTCCAATTCGTCGATATAATGCGAAATCAGCCCCAGCCCTTTATTCCAGAAAGCCGGGTCATCCGGATTCAGTCCGAAAGGTTTGAGCAGTTTATCATAATCGGTTATGGCCGTTTTTGACAGCATATCCAGATATTTGTCAGGAAAGTCCTTGACATTTCCTTCCTGATAAACCTGATAAAGCGAATTAACCAGACAATCGGCAAAAGAGTAGCAATAGACATAGAACGGACGGAAGAAGAAATGTCCGACCTGTGACCATATCTGCGCATTTTCATCGCCCATTTCCACATAAGGGCCTTGCGCGGCGCGCATTTCCTCAAGCCAGATTTCACCGAGACGGTCGGCGGAGAGTTCACCCTCGCGGCGCTCGTTATGCACCCGGGTTTCAAAGAAATGAAAAGCAATCTGGCGGACGGCCGTATTAATCATATCACTGACCTTTCCGGCAATCAGGCAGAGCTTTTCCTTATCATCGGCTGTCTGTTTCAACAATGACTGAAACGTCATCATCTCGCCGAAGACCGATGCAACTTCCTCGGTGGTCATGCGGCTGGTTTCATTCAGGTCGCCGTTTTTACGGCGGGTCATCATGTGGCAGCCGTGGCCGAGCTCGTGTGCCAGCGTCAGAACATCATTCTGTTTGCCGACAAAGTTCAAAAACAGATAAGGATGACGGCTGTTGACCGGACCGGAGGCAAAAGCTCCTCCCCGTTTGCCGTCGCGCGGGGGAACGTCAATCCACGGATGATCAAAGAAATTGCGGGCAATATCATAGAGCTTGGGCGAAAATTCATTATAAGCGTCCAAAACAATTTTAACGCTCTCTTCCCAGGAATAACGGCGATCATCGCAAAACGGCAGCGGCGCGCTGCGGTCCCAGTACTTAAG
>ENA-UAMM01001083-UAMM01001083.1-human-gut-metagenome-genome-assembly--contig:-NODE-1083-length-9916-cov-3.772335_pt1 | contig 9916 bp, 10 predicted proteins | sample MGYA00243284_ERZ654499 | MGnify/ENA primary metagenome ERZ654499 (study PRJEB26926, sample SAMN06164397) | human gut metagenome | biome: ENVO:00009003; feature: ENVO:2100002; material: ENVO:00002003... | reverse complement strand
ACGAGATCAGCCTCGGTCTCGTGGGCTCGGAGATGTGTATAAGAGACAGTTTGCGGTACGCTGCGCTGTCTTGACGGTCGTTTTAGCAGTGCGCTCTGCGGTTTTTACCGTTTTCTGCGCTGTTTTCGCCGAGCCTTTCCCGACCGTCTTAATCGTCTTTTTCCCTGCGGAACGGGCAGACTCTTTTACTGCCTTCTTCGGCTGTTCCACCGCCTTGATACTCTGACTGACGCCTTTTCGTGGAGCTGCCGCCTGCGCCTGTTTTTGAAGCGACTGCGCCGCCCGTTTTTCCTTGAATTTCTGAATACCGTCCTTTGCCTTTACTATGTTCTGCTTTGTCGCCTGAACGCCCTTGCGCCCTTGCTTGTCAAATTGGTGTACGGCTTCGTGGGAAACTCGGTCGATACCGCTTTCCAAACGGTTGGAAGCGTATTCCTCCGCACTGCTTTCAGGGACATCAACGGAGTGTTCCGCTTTTTCTTTGGTCTGGATAAAGGCGGATTTCATACGCTCGGCGGCAACCGCCGATTTATCAATCGTTTTGATCGTGCCTTTCAGAGTATCCCTTGTCTTAATATCCGGCATAGAAAACCTCCTTTCCAAGCGCCCGTGGACGCTTTGAAGTAAAAAAAAGGGGAAAAGGTATCAACACCTTGCCCCTCAAAGTGCGAGGGCTGAAAAGCCGCTTAAATCAAGGACTTTTTACCCTCTATTTTTCGATTCTGTGCGCTTTTTCCTTGCGTACTCTGCCTGCTGCCTTTTGTATGCGATACCGGCGCATTTCTCACAATACTTTTTCCTGTTGCCACGCTTGATAATGGGAGCGCCGCAGGAAACGCACCTGTCAGGGTGCGTTCCGAGTATCTCCACTTCCAACGCCGGATCTGCCGGAAGCACCGCATTGCGGAAATACCTGCATAAAAGCGAGTAGGATATACTCTGTACGCAGACGCAGCCTTCCCCTTCATCAAGAAGCAGACAGTTCCCGTCATCATAATTGGCGCACAGCTTCTTTATCAGGGCGTTAGCTCGGTATCTCTGCCGCCCCGTCATTTGCGGGAGCATTTGCACCACTGCTTTCTGTTACTTTTTTCGCCACAACGACAATCCTTCCGTTCGTGCGAGAGTATTCACAGGTGGAAAGCGTGATCAGCTTGTCGCCGTACTCCGCTGAAACGCCCGTGTTATAAAGGGAAAGCTCCTTGCACTTGTCAATATAAGCGTCAAACTCCTCCGGCGACTGAGCGTCCGTAAAGCGGTAATATTTGAAGGCTTCCGGGCTGTCGGTGTAGACAACGGTTTTGAAAACCGCAAGGATTTCATACTCATTTTTCTCTGTCAGGGTGTGAAAGGCAATCGTTTTATGTCCCCGCCAGAAATCCTCGTCCTTGAATTTTTCAAGGTCGGCGAACATCGAGCCGTTATTCATATGATGACCGTAAATCACTAAATTGTCCGAGGGCTTTAGGACATCACAATCCTCCTGCACATACGGGCAGCCGTAAGAACTGTATTCTTTATCAAATCCACGCTTTAGATAGTAGTTCGGATTATCCACCGTCTGCATAACGGGATAATTGATGTTCGTATCTTCCACGCAAATCCATCCGACCAAATCATTGTTTTGACGGTACAACTCGGTAAGCTCCGGCAGTATCGTCTTATCTTCCGAATAGATGATCGGCTCGGCAGGCTCGGTTTCGCTGTCCTCTACGAGCTGTACGAGAGAATCGTACAGCTGCTCCTGATGTTCCGCCTCCCTGTAATGGTCGATAATGAAATAGCTGCTGACGCCGAGCAGGACGGTAAACGCCGTCATCAACGCAATACAAATCTTTTTTCTCATTGCCATATCCTTTCTGAAACAAGGGGCGGGAGCTTATGCGCTCTCGCCCGGTTTGGTTGTCATCAATTTATAAAGTTTAGTGTTCTTCGGGAACTTATTGGCGAACGGCACAAGGGAGCTGCCCACCTTGATGAGCCCGTGTCCGGCTTCCACATTCGTAATATACGACATCTGAAGGTCGGAGATATTTAAGAGCTTCGCCAGCTCCAGCCTGTCCGTGGAAGCCTGATTGAGCATAATGATAAATTCGGAGTTTGCGAGCATTGTCCTTGCCGTATGGCTCTGCAAAAGGTCGTCCACATTCTGCGTAATACCCGTAGCATAAGCGCCGTATTTACGCACACGCTTCCAAAGGGTAAAAAGGAAGTTAGCGGAATACTCGTGCTGGAACAGCAGATAAATCTCATCAATGAAGATGAAGGTGTTTCTGCCTTTCGCCCTGTTCTGCGTAATGCGGTTTAAGATAGAGTCGAGAACGACCAGCATACCGATAGGCATAAGCTGTTTGCCGAGGTCTAAGATGTCATAGCAGATCAGGCGGTTATTGGTATCCACATTCGTATGCTTCGCAAAGGTGTTCAGGCTGCCGCTTGTAAACAGCTCGATAGCAAGGGCGATTTCCTTTGCTTCCGGCTCGTCCTGCTTCAGAAGCTCCGCCCTGAAATCCTGCAAGGTCGGTACTTCTCCCTGATAATCGTTCTGCTGATAAGTACGATACACGCTGGCGGTGCAGCGATCGATAATGGATTTCTGCTTTGCACCAAGATTGCTGCCGCCGATAAGCTGCTCGCACAGGGACATAATAAACTCGGATTTCAGAATGACCGGATTCGCCCCGTCGCCGTATTCCTTCGTCATATCCATAGCGTTGATATGATTTTGAGAAGTAGCGGAGATATGGATAACCTCGCCGCCGAGCGCCTTCACAAGCTGTGAATATTCCCGCTCCGGATCAATGATGATAACATCGGAATCCGAGGAAAGAATCACATTCTCGATCTCGCCCTTTGCGGCAAAGGACTTACCGCCGCCCGATACGCCGAGAATAAAGGAATTACCATTGAGAAGCTGCTTGCGGTCGGCGATAATCATATTTTTGCTAATCACATTCTGCCCGTAGTAGATACCATTCTCGTGAAAAATATCCTGCACCCGAAACGGGATAAACACGGCAAGGCTTTCGGTCGTAAGGGTACGGAAGGTATCAATCTTCCGCACGCCAAACGGCATAACCGTATTCAGCCCGTCCACCTGCTGAAATTTCAACACGCCGAACTGACAAAGGTGCTTTCTCGCCGTGGTAAGCAGCGCTTCCGTGTCGTTATCAAGCTGTTCTTTGGAATCCGCCGTATGCACAAAGGTAATCACGGCAAACATCATTCTCTGATCCCTCGTCGTTAAATCATCGAGAAATTCTTTCATTTCCTTTTTCTGCTGTTCCATATCATAGGGAACGGTCGCCGAAAAGTTATTGTTGGAGTTCTGCCGCCTCTGCCAGTTGGTAATGTTCGTCTCTACGCCGAGCAGACGGTTTTCCGCTTCCCGTACCGCTTCGTCCGTTGGTACGGGGACAACATCAATCGACATCATCAGATTGCGGTTGAGGTCAGTCAGCTCCGCCACCATACTGTCCTTGATATAGGAAGCGTACTCACGCAGAAAAAGGACTCTCCCGTAACGGTCGCCCATTTTGAAGTAGTCCTTTTCAAATTCCATAGAATCAGGGCAGATATAGTCCTTGAAGCTGTGTCCCTTTTTGCGGGTTTCCTTTATATCAAAGTGGAAAGAGGATTCCTCCCCCACACGGTAGAAATCGTGAAAAATACGCAGCCGTTCGTCTGTTTCCAATTCCACGCACTTGCTGCCGAGCCTTCCGAAGTGGGCAATCAGGTCAGCGCCCACACGGGCAAAATAATTCCTTGCGTCCTCAACATTCTTCTTGTTGACAGAAATCGTCATATACTTATCCTGCACGATGGCATTTGCGCCTGTGGCTTTTTCCAAAAGGATTTTATTATATTCCTCACGGTATTCATCGAGTCTGTCGCCTTTCATCGGGATAAGGATGTTGTTCTCAAAGTCCAACCGGTTTAAGCGGCGGTTGTTGATCGTGATTTTTGTCGTTGCGCCGGAGTCGAGGGAATTGAGCAGCTCTGAGTATTCAAGGAACATCGCTTCCTTATCCTCACGGCTGGCAACCGCATAGTTAATATCGGAAAATTTATAGGTCTTGGAAAACTTATCTTTCCCAATCTGAAAAATACCGTCATCATAGATGGCGGTAATGGGGATCACATCCTGAACGCCCTTCGGCACGACAAACTTTTCCTTTTCCTGTTTGCGGAGATTGGTAAGTGTTTTAATCATTCGATTTCATAGCCTCCTTTGCTTTTGCTTCGATACTCGGCTTGAACAGCTCATAGTAGGTATTCGTTGAACGGAAAGTGAGCTTCTTCGGCATTAAAAACTCCGACTTAATCCACGCATAAATGAATTTCTCTGCGGTCATTCCGTTATATTTAACAAAACCAAGAGCCGCAAAGGGTGCGGCTCCCAAAATGCACATCCACGATACGGTTTCCGTGCCGACATAGGGCTTGAGCAAAAAATAAATGCCCACCGCCACCACGCAGGCACAGGCAGAAAAAATGAACTGCCGCAGTGACAGTCCGAAAAACATCGCTTCTGTGTAATTCCTGATTTCTCTGTTGATTTTGACTTCCATTTAGGAACTCCTTTCTTTTCGTTTTTTTGCCTGCCGGATTTCATCGGCGCAGACGCACTCGTCCGAAAGACAAGTAACTTTGCCTTTCCGCCGCCCTCCGTAATACAGGCAGTATCTGCAATCGCAGTCCTCAAGGGTGTAGCCCTTGAATTTGTTGTATATTCGTTTCATTCTGTTCTCCTTACAGTCCCATCATCTCACGGATAATCCGGTCACTCATTCGCACTGCACCGACCAAGACAAGCATATTAAAGAGCAGCTCGCCGATATATGACCAAACCTGCGTGACTGCCGCCGCATTGGGATCGACCACAGGCGGGGAAGAAGCGAACAGGGAGAAGATAATGCAGGCTAAAACGATCACCGCACCTTCAAGGCACACGGCGCAGTAGCTTTTGATAAACGATTTACCTACATTCTGACTCGGCTCTCCCGCAAAAGTAGAAAGCGGAATCGGGGCAAGCGCCGTATACATATATAACTTAAAAAATCTCCCGTACACCGTCATAATGAGCAGGAATGACATAACCGTAATGAACAAGCCGCCAATGAGCGTAACCGCCCATAACGGGATACTCTCGAAAAAGCCGCAGCTTTCTATGGTGTCAATCATTTCCTGCGGCAAGGTTGTCTGCTGTGCGGAAGTAAAGCCTGCGGCGGTCATAATCGTGCCGATTGTACCCTGCACGATATTGAACAGGGCAAGCATTAGCTCCATACCGTAAGTGATACCCGCCTTTGCGAGCGCAAATCGGATAAAGAGCTTGACAGCGTGTTCCGGTTTCTTAACATCGCTGAAGCTGCCGCAGGTGCGTACCATACCGACCACAAAAAACAGCACCAAAAGCGCAAGACCAATCGCCTGCACAGCGCCGTTGATATTGACAATGACCGCCCATATCCCGCCGCCTTTGAAGTTCTGCGGCGTAGTCGTAATGAGCTGCCATATCTCAGCGAGTTTTTCATTCCAAGTTTCGAGGGCATTCTGGAGATTCTGAACTACCCAGTTATCACTCAATTTCGTAGCACCTCCTTATAAAGAAAAATGGGGCGTCCCTGAATTGTTTTTCAGGAACGCCCCTGAGCGTCGTTTGCGTAAAGGATTAGCCCGTAATCAGAGTGAGGATTTCTTTCGCAAAAACGATAATGATACCGCCCGCCAGCGTCAGAAATCCGTTTGCTCGCTGCGAAGGATCGTGGGATTTCAGGGAAAGACCTACCTGAACGATACCAAAGCCGAGCAGGATCAGACCAATCGCACGGATAAAGCCGAAAATGAAATCGGACAGGTTATTGACAACGGTAAGCGGATCGCCTGCGGCGAAAGCCGTTGTAGACATCGCAAAAACAGCGGTCAGGCTTAAAACCGCCATACAGTAGTAACGAAAGCCTTTCTTTACCTTTCTGGTCATCGGCAGTTTACGGGTTTCTTTCTTCTGAGTCTTATGAAAAATGTTCATTCTGTTTTCCTCCAATCAATTTGTTAAGTTCTCAAAGTCCTCATCGGACAACAGCTCGTAAGTCGTTTCCGAAAGCTCCATTTCGGGAACGCTGTCGAGATCAACATACAGGGTTTCAATGGTCGCCACATTTTTTGTGACTTCGCCGTGCTGATACACGCCGCCTTTCCCGTCTGCGGTATACGCCACATTCGGGTGCTTCAAAATGTCGTACTTCAAATCCATTACCGGAAGCTCACCACGGATAAACAAAATAGCGTAGCGATTGTCGAGCATTCTCACTTCGTCAGGGGTAAGCAGCTCACGACCGGAAATCTGATAATTGGTCGAGTAGTTTCCGCTCCGCCCCTCGCTTTTCCCGTAGGTGTTGGTATCAATCGTTTCCTTGCCTAAAAGCTCGGACACATACTTGTGCGTACTCTGCTCATTGCCGCCGAGATAGAGAAATTCATCGCAGTTGCCTACAATGGATTCCCATTGTTTCTCAAACAAAGCCTTTAACTGCGCCAGATTTTGCAGGATAATAGATACCGACACGCCTCTTGAACGCATTACGGAAAGTATCTTGTCAAAATCATCCGGCAACGAAAATAGCGATAGGTAAGCCTCTGGTGTTTCCACCTCGGGCTTTTCCCCCGCTCCACACCGTGCGTGATAGTTTCCCATCACACGGCGTTCCACCGACTAAGATTACTTTTTAGTGCCTATATAGTCCTCGAATTGTATTTCCTCCAACTCTCTGTGTTTTCGGAGTTTATTGATTTTATCTTTCATTTCTTCGGTCAACTGTAAGTCTGTAAGCAACTTTCCAATATTTACAGGATTCGTTGCTCCAATCAGTTCTGACACCTCTTTTGACAGGATAATCAAATTCCTGTAAGTGTCGTTTCGCTCTCCCTTACATGGTTTGATATGCACACATACCATATCTGATATTGACAGGGCATTGTGCGTTACCGCACATTTGCCTTTTTGTGCGATATATCTCGAAAGAGCGTTGTCTGCCATCTCCAACGTAGGGTAGAGATGTGCATTTTCCATCATGTATTTCATAACATCGTAGCTGATACAGTTTTCGATGTCTGAATACTTCCTCACATATTTATTGACTTCACGCCTTTTATATTTGGGGTATTCATAAGCCACATATCCAACAGGGATAATCATTCTTCCCTTTATCCATCGGAACTGCTTAGACTTTCCATACTTTTCCTGAATAAACTTGCTGGTTATCTCGCCTTGACGTTCTATGGGGTAACAGCGGTTATTATGATTCATGCCGTTACTTTTTCCCGTTACCTTAAAGGCGATTTCCGCAAAGTCTGCTGATACCATAGTTGCCATACAGTAATAGTTGTGCATTCCCATAACCATTGCATTATAAAGACTTATATTTCGGTCTATCTCGCTTTGTTTGCTCGGATTCTTTATATCTTTCCAAACGTTACTTAGCTTTTTAATGACCTTTGCTTTACTCTTATCTGCCATGTGGGAACGTATTACCCACTTACTGCCTTTCGATACAACCTTAAATTTGATACCGAGGAAAGTAGTATAATTCTTCCGCAAGTTTGTGATACCCGACTTTTCTTCACTGGTCTGTAAATGCAGATTTTCTGCCAACCAGAGTTTTGTGGCACACATTACCTTTCTCGCCGTTGCATAATCCCGACAGAATAGCTTAAAATCATCTGCATACCTTACGATATACATTTCTTTCAAATCGGTTTTTGCTCTCAGCTTATTCCATTTCTGCGTTCTGTCTACTGTGAGGACGTTTCCCTCTTTATCAGTCTTGTTAAACTCTAAACCTGTTTTACCCTCTTTGATTTTGAACATTTCCCACTGACTGGCAATCCACCAGTCCAGTTCATTCAATACAACATTTGCAAGAAGTGGGGATAAAATCCCCCCTGTGGTGTACCTGTTTCGGGAGTGATTATAATGTCATTGAACAGGATTTCCGCTTTCAGCATCTGCTTGATTATCGTAATCAGCTTTCTGTCCTGTATGCCGATTCCCCACAACTGCCGAATCAACTTACTGTGGTCGATATTATCAAAGAAGCCAACAATGTCTACATCTACTACAAAGTGCAGATTCTGCAACTGTGCCATTTTATAGCATTGGGCGATTGCATTCTGCGTTGACCGATATGGTCTGAAACCATTGTTCCGCTCATGAAATTTCGCTTCACAAATCGGCTCCAGTATCTGTAAGATACACTGTTGTATCAGTCTGTCCCAAATACTCGGAATCCCTAATGGGCGGGTTTTCCCGTTGTCTTTCGGGATTTCAACTCGCTTAACCTTTTTTGGCTGATAATAGTTCAACTTATTTCTGACGGTTTTAATGACCGATTCGATGGGCAGTGACTGTATCTCTACAATCGTTTTCCCATCTGTGCCGGGAGTTTTGCTCCCACTGTTTTTACAGATATTTCGATATGCAAGTATGATATTCTGCTCTGACACAATCAACGGCATGAGCCTGTCAAATGTCTTTCCATTCTGGCTGTCCTCAAATAATCGGTAGCCTGTTTCTTTAGCGTCATACCTTTCTGCATTTCGCTCTGCTTTGTTTACAATTCGTTTTGCCATAGTAACCAGATCCTTATCGGAGAATGATTTTTTCTTAGTCGCACCACGACAGCTATGAAAATCTCCATTTTGGTGATTACTATATAGGCATGAAAGAAAATCTTAGTATCGGCTTGAGGCTATCCCTCCACCGCTTATTGTCACGGCTTCACAGGTACTGTGCCTCTACTCTCACAGCCACTAATGCACTTATTATAGAAAGGCACTTTCAATCCCTTTCCTTTTCGATACAACTACGGTACTTTTTCCGCTGATACAGTCAGCTCCCGTATTGGCTGCTTTCCACGTTCCGCATAACTTAGGATTGTTGCCACTTAGGTCGTTCCTTTAGCCCTGCAAGCATTATCTTCGAGCGAATCCCTCAAGATACCTGTGTCCTGTAAACACAGAGGGCATTTCATACTAACAACTTTTACTTTGCCCCGCTTGCGTACCCATTGGTACACTTGCATTTCTGCAAGCCATTCGTTTAGAGCCGTACATTCGGAATCTTTGTCAGACCGCCTTTTTGGTCATTCTAACCATATGGCAACCCCACCCGCACTGTCACACACAACCCGTACCTCTACGGATCTTTCCTCGACATTAAGCGTTAGGGTGTGCTTCGCACGACTTCCCCGAGCTTATAACCCCAACCGTCTGTATTCGGCTGACGCTATTCGGAGTATTAGTGAATCCCCTTCAGGGCGTTACCCCGTCATTTGAGATTTCAGTTATGCAGTTCTCTAAAACCACATTTATTTAATTGTTTGTGACTTTAGGCTACGCTTTTGTCGGTTATTCCCACCGTTTTAGGCGTAGAACGTGTCACACCATTGGCAAATTCGTCCATCAAAAAATGGACGGGTATCGGCAGGCTGCCGCCGTGGATATGGTCGGCGGAATAAAAAAGCTGCTGGAAAAGCTGTGTATAAAGGATACTGACGAGGAAATTAAAGCTCGAATCATTATCCGGTATCAGCGCAAACAGCGCTGTTTTCTTCTCGCCCATTGAAGCAAGGTCAAGCTCATCGGCGGAAGTCAGCGCCGCTAAGCTTTCAAGATTGAATTTCTCCAATCTTGCGGCAAGAGTGATCTGAATGGATTTGAGCGTCTTTGCCGAGCCGGAATGGTAGGAACGATAGTATTTCAATGCAATATGGTCGGGATTATCCATTTCCAAATCGGCGAACAGATTGTCGAGTGGAGAAGGGCGGTTGTCCTCCTCGTCCTCAATCGCCGCCGCCCTGAGCATTTCCATTACCCTGTCTCTTATACACATCTGACGCTGCCGACGATAAGGCTC
>ENA-UAMM01001081-UAMM01001081.1-human-gut-metagenome-genome-assembly--contig:-NODE-1081-length-9924-cov-5.535414_pt1 | contig 9924 bp, 4 predicted proteins | sample MGYA00243284_ERZ654499 | MGnify/ENA primary metagenome ERZ654499 (study PRJEB26926, sample SAMN06164397) | human gut metagenome | biome: ENVO:00009003; feature: ENVO:2100002; material: ENVO:00002003... | reverse complement strand
GGATGCCGTCACGTCGCAGCACGAAGTTGCGTATGTATGTGGATACGGAAGGAAAACAATTGGTGGCAGACGGTTCGGATTTTATCGTAGTGGTGGCCGAAGTGACGGATGATAGCGGTAATGTGCGCCGTCTGGCCAAAGAAAATATCGTATTTACTGTAGAAGGTGAAGGACGAATTATAGGGGATGCCTCTATCAATGCCAATCCGCGCACGGTGGAGTTTGGCTCTGCTCCCGTATTGATCCGTTCTACCCGCAAGCCCGGCAAAATAAAGGTGAAGGCCCATGTGCAGTTTGAAGGAACGAATGCGCCGGTTGCTACGGAAATAGAATTAGAAAGTATTCCGTCAGAACTGCCTTTCTGTTATACGGAGGAGGAGACGGATGCCCAATCAGCCGGAGCAGGACTGGCCGGAAGCCCTGTTAGAACAGAAAGAATGGCGGGGAAAGTTGTGCTGACAGAAGAGGAAAGGCAAAAAGTATTGATGGAGGTGGAGAGACAGCAAACTGAATTCGGTACGGAGAAGTAATATAGATAGAACGCGGATTTATCTCGTTCCAATCTAACCAATAATTGGTATTTAACTAATTTCAATTTAAGTACCAACGGATTTTTTTCTTATCTTTGACCTCGGTTTGAAGAAAACTAAATACTTATGAAGAAATATATACTTATTATACTTTGTTGCCTGACAAGCTTTCCTCTGTGGTCATATAATGTGAATATGATTGTGGAACATTATTCTGTAGATCAAGGGCTTCCTAATAATACGGTAAACTGTACTTTGAAAGACAGAGATGGCTTTATCTGGTTCGGAACCTGGTATGGCTTATGTTGTTTCGATGGAGTGAAGTTTAAAACATTCAATAAACAGGAGCACGATTCGGATGTGCCGCCACGTAAGATCCAGCGCATAGTCGAGGATAAAAACGGGTATATATGGGTAAAGACCATTGACCGTAAGTTATATGTCTTCAATAAAGTGACCGAATGTTTTCATGCTGTTTATGATGACATGAAGAACTATTCGGAGAATATCCAGGTGATAAAATTACAAAATACGGCCGAGGGGGATGTGTTGTTGCTGACTAAAGATAAAAATCTGTTATTGGCCGGGGTAGATGAAAAAGGGCAGGTAACTATCAAGATTCTGTTCGACTCTCGGAACGAGATAAACAAGCATGATTATACACTGAAACACCATGTCCTGTGTGAGACGGAGGAATATATCAGTTGGATAGGAACTGATTATAAGGTAGCCGCCGTGCATAAAGGATCGGAATTGGCATCCCGGCCTGCCGATTTTATAACCAGTAAGATTAATTCCGGTGACAAGGATAGTTTTACCAGTTTTTTTGAGGATGGCAGGAAGGTATGGGTCGGAGATCGTGCGGGTATTTTTTACAGTATCGATGTGAGGACCGGTTTGGTAAACCGGTATGTACTTTCCGAAATAAAAGGTGCGATCAGCAATTTGCTGGTTACTCCGGCAGGTTATGTCTATCTCAGTGTGGCCGGACAAGGTACATACGAATATGATTTGGCCGAGCGCAGGTTGCAAAAGATAAATACTGAAATGAATGACGCTATGGTAACTCATGCATTCATAGACCAGTATGATAAAATATGGTTTCACGAAAATGAGAAGGCGCTGATTTATTATGATCCGTTGAACCATACTGCAAAACGGTTTCCGTTTACCATGTTCGGCAAGATAACCACCCTGTATTCGGAAGATGCCGGCGAAAGAGGGCTTTTTTTCCTGTCTCCGGCAGGAGAGGCCTGGTTGTTCGACAGGGAACATGCGGAGATGGTTTATATCAATAAATTGAAACAACTTTCTAATGATAGGGCAAATCAGCAGTTTTATCATCTGATGTTGGATAATGACGGGGTATTGTGGCTTTCCTCTGCCGATGAAGGGGTGTATTGCATGAATTTCCCCAAGAAGCAATTCAATCTGCTTTCGTTGTCTCCGCAATCAGCCGGTCAGGAAAATTATGCGACAGGGGTAAGAGCCCTTTTCCAATCAAAAAGTGGCGATATCTGGGTGGGCACCCGTTGGCAGAGTGTTTATCGGATGGACCGGAACGGTGTAACCAAACATGTTTTTTCGACAGGTGACGAGCATATAGGTAATGTATATCACATCATGGAAGACGACAAAGGAAACCTTTGGTTCTCTACCAAAGGCGACGGATTGGTGAAGGCTGTTCCTGATGAGAAAGCGGCAGGTGGTTTCCGTTTTAAACGTTATCTGCATAATTTGTCTGATTTGTCGTCAATCAGCGGGAATGATGTGTATTTCACTTATCAGGATGAAAAGAAACGTATCTGGGTGGGTACTTTGGACGGAGGATTGAATCTGCTTTGTGAGGAAAATGGGGAAGTCACTTTTAAGAATAAATATAACGGATTCAAGAACTATCCTACGTATGGCCTTTATATGGAAGTGAGAAATATGATAGAGGATAATGACGGGCGTATGTGGGTAGGTACGATGGACGGGCTGATGTCTTTTAAAAACAACTTTGCCTCAGTGGAGCAGATTGATTTTGAAACCTACCGTGGTGCCAACCGGGTAAATTATGCCGATAGCGATGTGTACGCGCTTTATAAAGACGAGTTCTCTCAGATATGGGTATGCGTGTTTGGTGGAGGATTGAGCAAATTGTCGGGATATGATGAGGAAACGCATAAGCTTTCATTTAAATCGTATGGCTGGGAAGACGGATTGAATAATGATGTGGTGATGTCTATTATAGAAGATGATAACGGTTTCCTTTGGCTTGCTACGGAAAAAGGACTCTCTTGTTTTGACAGGGCGACAAGCCAGGTGCGTAACTATGACAAATACGATGGCTTTCCCCCGGTTGTGATGGAAGAAAGCACCACATTGAAAACGCTGGACGGGGAACTTTGGCTGGGGTGTAAAGAGGGTATCTTGACCTTTTCTCCCGATAAACTGGAAACGCAAAGATTTGATTATAACACATTTATTGTAGGATGTCAGATATCAAACCGGGACATACGCAGCTATACGGACCATCCTATTATTGACCGGTCCATTACCTATACAGACAGGATTACATTGAATCATAACCAGTCCATGTTTACTTTAGAGTTTGCGGCGTTGAACTATAATAATCAGAACCGTGTGTCTTACAAATATATTTTGGAAGGATATGAAAAAGAATGGCACTATAACGGGAAGAACCGTATAGCTTCCTATACCAATGTTCCTCCCGGTAAGTATCTTTTCAGAGTACAGACACTGGATGAGGCAAATCCCGGTTTGGAATCTTTCCGTGAGTTGACCGTTGTCATTCTGCCGCCTTGGTGGGCCAGTTGGTGGGCGTATGTTATCTATATGATTATAGCCGTAGCCTTATTGCTGGTGGCTATAAAATTATCTCTTTTCATGATTAAGGTGAAGAATGATGTGTATATCGAACAAAAATTGTCCGAATTGAAAATCAAGTTCTTTACCAATATCTCGCATGAGTTGCGTACTCCGCTGACTCTGATCCAAGGGCCTATTCAGGAACTGAGAGAAAAGGAGAAACTATCTCAGAAAGGAATGCAATACGTGGATCTGATGGAAAAGAATACCAAACAGATGCTGCAACTGGTCAATCAGATATTGGATTTCCGTAAAATACAGAACGGAAAAATGCGTCTGCATGTGTCGTTGTTCAACCTGAATGAGATGGTAGACTCTTTTGAGAAAGAATTCAGGGTGATGGCCGAAGAAAATGAAGTCAGCTTCACGTTCCAGCTGGCCGGTGAGGATATCATGGTATGGGCGGATAAGGAGAAAGTGGCCATCGTGATCCGCAACATAATCTCCAATGCGTTCAAGTTCACTCCTGCCGGGGGGAATATTTATGTCACGATGGGAGTGTCGGATGATGACAAGCATTGTTATGTACGGGTGGAAGATAGCGGTGTGGGGATTCCCCAAAGCAAGCTTTCCGAAATCTTCGAGCGTTTCTCGCAGGCTGACAATGCACGTGGCGCTTATTATCAGGGAACGGGCATCGGATTGGCTTTATCTAAGGAAATTATCAGTCTGCATCATGGGGAAATCTATGCAGAGAGCCCTGAAGGGAAAGGGGCAGTCTTTACCATTGAATTGCAACTGGGTAAGGAGCATTACAAACCGTCGGAAGTCGATTTTTATATGGGCGGGGAAACGGTGAGTGTTCCTGAAACTGAATCTGTTTCTGCTTCTGCCGGCAAGGAAAGCGAGGAGGAGAAAGAACAGCCTGTCGATTCGTCTTTGCCTACCGTGCTGATTGTAGAAGATAATAAGGATTTATGTAATATGTTGAAGTTGCAATTGGAAGATAAATTCAATATTTATATGGCCAATGATGGTGTGGAGGGGCTGAAGAAAGTACATCTCTATCATCCCGACATGGTAGTCACCGACCAGATGATGCCGAATATGGATGGAATAGAGATGTTGCAACGCATCCGTAAAGATTTCCAAATCAGTCATATTCCGGTGATTATCCTGACGGCGAAAGGTAATGATGAAGCGAAGACCAAAGCGATAAGCATGGGAGCGAATGCCTATATCATCAAACCTTTCAGCAAAGACTATTTGGTGGCACGTATCGAACAGTTGCTGAATGAACGTAAATTGTTCCGTGAACGTGTATGGCAGCAGCCCGAAGAACATAAGGAGGAACAGGATACATACGAACAGTTCCTAGTGAAGAAAGATGTGCAGTTCATTGAAAAGATTCATCAGGTTATAGAAGAGAATTTGGATAATAGTGATTTTAATATAGATACTATAGCATCGACTATCGGGCTGAGCCGCTCGGCTTTCTTTAAGAAGTTAAAGAGCCTGACCGGGTTTGCTCCGGTGGATTTAGTGAAAGAGATTCGTCTGAATAAATCAATAGAGTTGATTAAAAACTCGGATATGAGTATTTCAGAAATAGCTTTTGCCGTGGGCTTCAAGGATTCCGGTTATTTCAGTAAATGTTTTCGTAAGAAATATGATCAGACTCCGAGGGAATATATGAATGAATGGCGTAAAAGTTGATTTCTTGATCTTATAAAGCAGGAATCCCGTAAACAGATGCAAGCGAGCATTGTGTTTGCGGGATTGTCTTGTTTATTCACTAAATTATTTTTGGACTTTATTAAGATTTAGTGATTACATACTTTTTTGTGATTCGTCTTAATTCTAAACAATAACTAGATTATGATGAATGTGAAAAAAATTATCAGTTTAATTATGCTCCTGTTTATGTTACTGCCTTTGGGAGCACAGAATTCAGAGGGAAAACAACGCTATAAAATAGCTGCGTGTGACTGGATGATGCTAAAACGCCAGAAGATCGGTTCTTTTCAATTAATGAAGGAACTAGGAGGTGATGGCATAGAAATGGACATGGGAGGCTTGGGAAAACGGGATACTTTTGATAATAAGTTCCACCAACCCCATTTCTGTAAATTATTTAAAGAAACAGCACAGGAACAACATATTGAAGTTCCTTCTGTGGCGATGTCCGGATTCTTTGGACAATCTTTCTTGACTCATCATAATTATAAAGCTTTAGTGCAGGATTGTTTGAATACGATGAAGGTGATGGGGGCCCAAGTAGCTTTCCTTCCATTAGGTGGTATAAAAGAGGACTGGACAGTAGCGGGTGATGCACGTCAGGAGTTGGTAAGCCGTTTGCACGAAGTGGGAGAAATGGCAGTGAAAGATGGAGTAGTGATAGGTATCCGTACTCCTTTGGACGCCGGAGGGGATATAAAACTGTTGAAAGAAATTAATTCGAAAGGTATAAAGATTTATTATAGTTTTCAAAATGCGTTGGAAAATGGACGCGACCTCTGTAAAGAGTTGAAAAAATTGGGAAAGGATCGGATTTGTCAGATACATTGTACGGATACAGACGGGGTTACTCTTCCTTATAATACCCGTCTGGATATGAATGCCGTAAAGCATACCCTTGATAAGATGGGGTGGAGCGGATGGCTGGTCATTGAACGGTCACGGAATAAGGATGAAGTCCGGAATGTAAAGAAAAACTTCGGGACGAATGTCGCTTATCTGAAACAGATATTTCAACAAGAAAAATAAGATAATATTTTAATTTTAAAAAAGATTCTATGGAGAATGAAAATGCATTTCTTCAGAAGCTGGACAAGATTGGCAACTTGACACAAGTGGTCTGTCTCAGTCTGTTTCTGACAGGAGTTTCTGTTCAGGGAGTATCCGCTGAGACAGGATTCCCTATATCCCAGTCGGTGCAACAGACTAAAACTGTCACCGGACAGGTGGTTGATGAAACTGGTGAACCGGTGATTGGTGCCAGTGTGGTGGTGGAAGGAACTACAAACGGTACCATTACCGATTTTGATGGAAAATTCGCTTTACAGGTTCCCTCGGGCAAGAAGGTTGTCATTTCATTTGTGGGGTATGTGCCACAAACGATTGCTCCTAAACAAGGAAAAGACTTTAGAGTGGTGTTAAAAGAAGATTCCAAAATGCTGGACGAAGTGGTCGTAGTCGGTTACGGTACTCAGAAGGCAAAAGATGTGACAGGTTCTATCGGGGTTATTACTCCTTCGGAAATTTCAGATTTGCCGGTGTCGAATTTGGGTGCTGCGTTGGCGGGACAGATACCCGGTTTGAGCATCAGTGGTGGTGACAGCCGTCCGGGTGAAGGGGCAACTATGTCTATTCGTCAATCTTTCTCGTATTCTAAAGATGGTGGTAGTACTAATCCGATGGTCATAATCGATGATGTGATTCAGATAGATGCCAACAGCGGTCTTCCGACATTAGAAACTTTCAATGCCCTTGATCCTTCTGAAATTGAAAGTATTTCAGTCCTTCGTGATGCCAGTGCTGCTATTTACGGTTCCCGCGCTTCGCAAGGTGCTATTATTGTAAAGACCAAACGAGGTAAATCAGGAGCTCCCAAAATCAATTATTCAGGTAAATTCGGATTTAATAATGCAGTGAGCCATCCTAAAACCTTAAAAGGAGCAGCTTATGGACGTTTTGCCAATTCCTTTAATTTGGCCAATAATAAGATAAGTATGGATCCGGATGGAAACTGGATGAATAAAATTTATAGTGAAGCGGAACTGGCCGAGATGGATGGCTTGAATTACAATTGGCTGGATGAAGCCTGGTCCGGCGCTTTTACAATGAACCATTCGGTCAATGTAAGTGGCGGTAGCGAGAAAGCTACTTATTTTGCGGGTGCTTCTTACTATACTCAGGGGGCGAATCTTGGAAAACAGGATTACAACAGATGGAACTTCCGTGCAGGTGTGGATATCAAATTGACTTCCGATTTGAAATTTTCTGCAACCATAGCGGGTAACCAGCAGGAAACCACATCAAGTTTTACCAAAGGTTTAAGCAATTTGAATGGTTATGGGGGAACTAAGCCCGGTGAATCCGGTGATTATTTGGTTCTTGCTCATATGCCGAATTATTTGCCATGGGAGATAACATTGGATGATGGTAATACCTATTATACATCTCCTTTGTTGAACAGTTACTCGAGTGCGGGTAATGCAACATCCGGCAATAAAATGAGTACATGGAATTATTTTGCAATGGAGAATAATGACGGATCTTATTCCACGAATGATAATTTCAGCTATGATGCCAACTTCTCCGTCACGTATGCCGTTCCGTTTATCAAAGGACTTTCATTCAAGGGAAGCTATGCGTTGAAGCGTAGTGCCAGTGATAGTGAGCAGGCATTTATGCCATTTACGTTGGCTTATCTGAAAGCAAGCGATGCATTGACACCCGGAAATCGTTTTTATAGCGATCATCCGTCTGTTTCCGATTATCAATTAAAAGAATTTACGGGAAGCACTCGTGTGGTATATTCAGACCAGATGGCTAAAAACGAGCAGTTGAACTTCTATGTGAATTATGAAGGAAAGTTTGGCAAGCATAGCATTTCCGCCATGGCTGCTGTAGAAAAAATGCAGGCTTATATGCATTCCAAGCGAATGTTGTTTAATAATCCTGACCCGGATGGTTATTTGGGTACTTCGCCAAGTGCGGGAACTATGGATACAGGTAATTCTATTACATATAAATACAAACAGGGGTCTTTGTCTTATTTAGGTCGTGTAAGCTATAATTATGCCGATAAGTATTTGTTCCAATTCTTATTCCGTAGCGATGCTTCCACTAAGTTTGCTCCATCCAATTATTGGGGTTTCTTCCCAGGTGTTTCCGTGGGTTGGGTAGCTTCGGAAGAAGGGTTTATGAAGAAGCTGCTGCCCTCATGGTTTGAATACATGAAAGTACGTTTCTCATGGGGACGTACCGGTAAAGATAATATCAAAGCATGGGGATGGAAGCAACTCTATTCATTGGATCCCAGTAGAGGATATGGATTCGGTTCTAACGGCGGTATCCTGCAGACCGGTATCAAGCCGGGAGCAACTCCTAATCCTGATGCGCATTGGGATAATACCGATAAATTTAATCTTGGTTTTGATTTGCGTTTCCTCAATAACCGTTTAAGTGCGACTGTGGATGTGTACTATGATATAAACTCTGACATCTTGAATCAGAATATCGGTGGTATCATAGGTACTCCTATTTTTGCAGGAGGTGCTTTGACAGAAGTGAACTTTGGGCGTATTGATGCTTTTGGTAGTGAATTCTCTTTGAATTGGCGCGATAAAATAGATCAGGTGAAATATAATATCGGAGTGAATTTTGGATTTAATGGCAACAGGGTAAGAGAATGGCCCCAGTCTGCTCCGAGTTATATACAGGAAAATTCTGTAAGAGAGGGCGTTTCTACTATATTCCCTACATACGGGTATAAAGTATGGAGAGGTACAAGTACCGGAGATGGTATTTTACGGAATAGTGATGATATTAAGAATTATTGGAATTATTTGTCAGCCAATGCGGAAGCCGCAGGCACTTCTCCTGAATATTTGGGAGTGAAAGATGTCAGTCAGTTGAAACCGGGTATGTTGGCTTATCAGGATTTGGGTGGCGTATTGAATGAGGATGGTACGCAGTCGGGGCCCGACGGACGTATTGCCAAGACCCAGGATTATGCCAAACTGAATAAGAGTGGAAAGACATATGGTTTTACCACCAAACTGGGGGTGGAATGGAAAGGCATCAGTTTTAATATGATGATTGCCACTTCATGGGGCGGCTATCGCCAGATTGATGTCAATAAAATCACAACATCCAGTGGGGATATGCTTTGGACACCGGACTCATTCTGGGAAGATATGTTTGATGAAAGAAATAATACGACGGGGAAATACCCTAATTTAGGTTTGGACAACAGAATATCAGGATCGGTGATTGCACCGTCTGATTTTTGGTCTATCAGTACGTTCCGTTGCTATATCCGTAACTTAAGTATCGGTTATACGCTACCTAAGGCATGGTTGTCACCTTTAAAGATCCAGTCGGCTAAACTAAGCCTGACAGGTAACAATCTATGGGATTTCTATAACCCGTATCCCGATCATTATCGTAATATGTATTGTGGAACAACTTCATTGTATCCTACATTGAGAACGTGGTCGTTGGGAGTAAATGTATCATTCTAAAATTAAAAAGAATCATTGATATGAAAAAGCGTATATTATATACTGTGTTATTGGCAGCCGGCTTAACGTTTAGTGGTTGCAGCGACCAGTTCTTACAGGATATGAACCCGTATGACAGTTATTCACCGGAAAAAACTTTCGGTATCGAATCTAACTTGGACTTATATATTCAGAATGTGTATTATAACTATTTTTATAAGTCGGGGATGACTCCTCCGCAATCATACGGTTTGTCCGGTAGTTGGAATGACTATTCAACTTATACGGAGGAGAAATGGGGCTGTCTCTTATACACATCTCCGAGCCCACGAGACCGAGGCTGATCTCGT
>ENA-UAMM01001072-UAMM01001072.1-human-gut-metagenome-genome-assembly--contig:-NODE-1072-length-9961-cov-6.699677_pt1 | contig 9961 bp, 7 predicted proteins | sample MGYA00243284_ERZ654499 | MGnify/ENA primary metagenome ERZ654499 (study PRJEB26926, sample SAMN06164397) | human gut metagenome | biome: ENVO:00009003; feature: ENVO:2100002; material: ENVO:00002003... | reverse complement strand
TTATCGTCGGCAGCGTCAGATGTGTATAAGAGACAGATGTATATTTATTTTTATCCCATTATTTAATAATCTATTTATCACTTTCCCATCTAATCTATTCCCCTATCATCTCCTTTAACTTCTGCGTAAATACATATGCCCCTAGGTAATTAAGATGATCCTTATCATAATAATATTTCTTATCTGCGGTCATTGCATCTTCCAGATAAGATGTGAATCTGAACGGATAAATATTACCCAGCTGTTCTATAACCCCCATAAACTGTTCTTCCCACTTAGTATAGTACCTTTTTCTCTTATCAAGAATGCCTTTATATACCGGAAGAAGTACTATATCCACTTTAATATGCGGCCACTTTCTATATATTAATGAAAGCATATCATTCATAATAGAGACATTTTCACTGATTGTTTCTGGATACTCATTCAACACAGTACTTGATGTAACTTTATACTCTTCAACCAGACTATCCGTAATCATATCTATTCTCTGTTCAATCCCTCTGGCACATCTGTAATCAGAATACCCATTCATATAATATGTATCTGGAAACAGTTTCTTCCACATTCCAAGCTTACTTATATCCAGCCCTTTATATTTACTATACAACAGATAATTACGCACCTCTTCAAGGCTGTTAGTATATATCTTATTGCGTGTCATATTATGTCCATCAAGATTGTAACCTCCCCACAAAAAATATCTGTATATGTTCTTAGCAAGAGATGTATCAAAATTAAAATACTCATAGTCATACATATCTATAATTATATGTTTCAAGTTTTTTATCTTTTCCCCATACTTATCAATGCAATACTCAAGCGTCTTGTAATTATAATATATATCCTGTGATGAAACAGCAAGATTAGCATAATTACCTTTTAATCTGTCTGCTAGTATTCCAACCTCTGCATGAGATAAACCCATAATGAGTCCGTCATATGAACAAGCCAAAGGATTACTCATAACAAGATCAGCCCTCATTGCAGGCAGCATAGCTTTATGCCATAAAATATAATTAAACACTATACAATTCTCATTAGTAACTATTTTCTCAATCATAGATGTAATATCTGCTGATAACTTATCGTCATTAAACATAACAACAATACAGTCATAATCATTAATACCTGAATCCATAAACAGTTCTGATCCAAATGTACCATCCCAATAATACACATCAACCATATGTGCAGTATCATCTAATGCCTGTAATGCATAATCTGTAAACAACTTCTCTCCAATAACAAGTATATTCATACCCACTCTCCATAATCATAAGTTTCTTCTGTATCCCATCATATATCCTATCATCTCATTTTCCCCATCATCTTTGCAATCTCGCCCATTCTGCACAGCCATGTATCATTTCTTATGGCAGCTTCATAACCTGCCTGTGCAATCTGGCTTGCTGCATTAGGATTCTCAAGCAGCCAGCAAACATTCTGTTTCATTTTTTCCATATCTTCAAGATTATAAAATACCAGTTCATTTCCATGCTCGAATCTTTCAAGAAGATACTTGCTTGTATCTGTAAGGCACACAGCTCCATTAAGCATTATGTTGAATACTCTTTCACTGCATCCATCCTTAAACCACGGCATACAATTAAGTCCAATCTTTGCTTTTCCAAGCATTCGGTTACATTCTTCTGAAGATATTCTTGCATTGATGCTTACATTAGGCTGCCATGCCTCATCACGCGCATCCCATCCTTTTCCATATATAACTATGCTGGCACCTGTACTTTCTAATGCGTGCATTGTCTTTAACTTATAATATCTGCGGACATTATCAGATATTATAAACCCATAATTTAATATATACTGCTTTACCTGCTCTTTTGTATATCCGCCCTTTGCTTCAAAATATAACTCCATAGTTTCTTCTATAGACAAGCCCGGCTTTTGAAGAAGTATATTATATACTGTTGAATACATCTCCATTCCTTTATCAGACATATCTGGAATTTCAATAAATGGTGTAGATAATTGACAATCTCCCACATACAATATATCTATTGGCCTGTCTTTGTACTGCATTCTGCCTTCTGCTTCATTTCCTCCATCAGGCATGAAATATATATTTCTTATTTCCGGATAATATTTTCTTATGAACTTCTCATGATTCCTGTCTATAACAATTACATTAATATCTGCTGGAGGACACTCTAATGCATCTGCATAATTGTACGGATGGTCAACTATCAGGTCATATACTGGAATATTTCTCTCTTTCCAGTAATTTTGTCCATTCTCACTCAATAACAAACCTATCTGATTTATCATAAACACTGCGCATCTGCCCAGCTTTACATATTCTTCAAGAGCCTCACCGTAGCTTTCAGGAATCCCTGTATTGATAATATAATATTCTATTCCAAGCTTGTCTGCACTGTCTGCAAGCTGGTCTATGAAATAATCCAAAGTTTCTAATTTTCCTTTTATGAATATTATTCTTTTAGACAAATTCATATATTTCTCTACTATCCGCACTATATCCGGCTCAACAGCTTCTCTTGAAAAATGTTTCATATATGTCTGATGTCCGATTTTTCCAATATGTTCCCAGTTATCATAATCATCTATAACTCTTATTATACTTTCTGCAAGCCTCTGAGGATCATCTGAACTTGTAACATATCCATTCTCACCATCTTCTACATAATAAGCAATTCCGCACACATCTGTACACAATACTGTTCCGCCCGTCATCATCATCTCAATTGCCACAGCAGAAAGTGGTTCAATTCTTGATGGTACTATCAGACAGTCAGCATCTTCCATACATGAAATTGTCTGCTGCCTTGTAAGCTGATGCAGCATATGAACATTATTATAATCTTTTTCTAATTCACATACACTTGTGTACACTTCTTCATCAACTGCAGCTTCATTGCCACAGAAACTGAATTCAGCTTTTTTCATATATTCGTCTGGAAGCATTCTTATAGCAGCTGCAAGAACATCCTGCCCTTTTATCTTAGAAAATGTTCCTGCTGTAAGAAATTTTACCACATCTCTTTTTCTCGCATAATGCTTATCTGCTTCACCTTCATATCCATAAACAGCAAAATGCATCATGGGAACATCACATTTATATATATCTTTAATTACAGATTTAACATAAGGACTTACAGCATAAGTATGAATATTACTTCCTATAGTACCAAAATGCGGTATTACGCTTGCAAAATATTCAAAATACTGTCTTCCCTCATGAAGCCACCATATTACTGGAATTTTGCTGCCATTAAGAACATGAATTACTTCATATGTAACTATTGTATTAGCAACAACAAGATTATATCTACTCCACTCCGATAACAGTCTTTCTTTTTCCGGATAGAATCTTTCCATAATCTTATAATCAATTCCCATATTATGAAGCTGCTCCCCCAGTTCTCCATCCATCATTGTTATAACATCTATATCTGCTCTCTCACGTTTACATAATTTTATCATATCCAGAAGCACTATTGGTGCTCCTGTTCTCGACAACTGATGTGTTATGAATAATATTCTCCCATTCATCCGGCTTCTCCAATTCTTATATTTCATAATCCATTATCATAACAGGCTTTCCTGCATTTCTATAATCCTGAACAATTGACGATGTATCGCCATAATATGCATCACATGAATTAAGCATATCTTTATCCCTGTCGCTACATACATGTCCAATTTGTTCAATATTATATTGATTCCTGATTGCAATTATCTGCTCATAGAGTTTCTTGTCTATATCTTCCATAACAGTATCTACAAGGCTCTGAACACACCACACAACTTCGATCTGACCTGAGTATTGTTTAAATATATCTAATACATTCTTTATCTTTCCTGCTGCTATCTCTGAATTCTGCATAAGTCCGCTTATTGAAGTATAGAACAATATTTTTTTCTTACCATTGCCATTAGCAATGCAATGCTCCTTATTCATCATCCACTCTGGCTTAGCATGTATCTTATCATTCCATATACTTTCAGTTTCTTTTCCAGCAAACTCAGTTAATTTCTTTATATACATATTACGCATGTTATAAGACTGTACATATGCCACATCAGCATTTATTACTCCCGGTACTGTACAGAAAGAAGCCATATTCTTATATTCGCGTTCATTAGACTCATTAAATTCTTCAAGTTCAAATGACTGTATATATATAAGCTTGTCGGTACAGCATTTTAACCTGTCTGAATAATACTTTCTGTCAATTCCTATTGCCCTATTCTCATTATCAAAAGGATTCTGTATATATATAATATCTGGATGATGAAGTTCCATATCATACTGTGCAGAATCAATGGCACCAATATCTGTGGCGAATTTATCCAGTTCATTTACTTCTTTCTTTATGCTTCCATAATATTCTTTATAATAATATGGAACAACAGCCACAACTATTTCAGTATCTCTTTCCTCTTTATGTTTCTTCCATACATTCTCTATATATTTCCATTCTGAAGCTTTGCTCACTAGAAAAAGTTCTTCTTTCTTTGCGATAATATCTCTTTCTATTATTCTTTTAACTTTATCAAATTCAGCTTTTATATCGGCATTATTTCCCTGATATATCTCATATATAACATCGCAGAATTTTTCAAAGCTTCTCACACTTTCAGTTCCCTCGCCTTTAACTTTTTCAATAAGCCCTCCCATGTCAATTACTGTCTGTTGTATATCAACAAGTTCTTCTCTTATCACTTCTACATTCTGCATATGTCCGATTTCTTCAATTTGCTTATCAATATTATCAAGACAGTTTTTAAGAATCTTTCTGTAGCCTGCCAATTCATCTAAATCAGCTGCCCTTACTGCTTTTTTCTCATCATATGTATATTCCGGCAGTTTAAAATCCATCAAAACCTCTAACTGCTTTTTCTGTGATTCATAGAATGGATAATCATGTCCTCCTGCATTTCTCACAAGCCTCATGTAATCTCCATACCTGCTTTTAAGCATAGCATCAAAGCCAATCGGAACCGGTATTGTTGTATTCTCAAAAGGCACCCTTACTACACGCTCATAATATTTTACAGGTATCCTCATATGATTTCCATACAGACTGTATGGCATCATCTGAGTCATTTCTTCACAGTCTTCATCTTTAAATGTAGCAAACACTTTTTCAGCTGCAGCATATAATTCAATTCTTTCCTGACATTTATCCTGTTGAACCTTAATATCGGTTCCACATATCATGTTAATTCTTGTTACAGCCGCCAGTTCATCTGCTGCAGACATCTGTCCTGCCTCAATAGCATCTGCGACCGCAACTATATATTCTGCCGTCTTTTCGCATTTCCCCTGTGCTTCTTTATCCTTTGACACATTATCATGCACATATATATCAAGTCCTGCAAGATATGGAAATCCATGATATCTTCTCAAGTGTTCATCCTCAAAACATATCCTGTTCTTACACACAACTCTGGCAAGAAAATGATGAAAATCTTTGTTAGTCCTGAAATTGATTATCTGATATCCTTCCACAAACTCACCTGGTGCTACTTTACAGAACTTCACATAATCTTCTCTTCTCATTCCTATATCAAGGTCGTCATCCCATGGAACATATCCGGCATGTCTTATTGCTCCAAGCAATGTTCCCCATTCCGCATAATAAGTTATGTTATATTTTCTGCATATTCTGTCAACCTCATCAAGCACATCAAGTTCAGTTGCCCAAGCTCTTTTTATCATAGATGGTACATAAAATCCATCTCTTACTTCATCTTCAAAATATTCTTCTGGAAATTGAAGCATACTTTCTCCTCACTATATATCAACATCTTCTATCATAACCGGCTTCCCCTGATTCCTGCACATCTGTGCTTCTGCTCCTGCCTCTCCATAGAAAGCATCACATGCATCAACAGCTCTTTTTAACATATCAGGTCTGACTATATTTTTTTCATATTTTCTCAATATAGTCTTATAATCCATCAAAAGCATTACATCTTCGAGTTCCAATATATCTTCCATATTGCCCTCAAATGCTAGAAGTGGCATAACATCTGACTGATATTCTGTAAATACATCCATTGAGCGTCTAATTTTTCCAAACATTTTTCTCTTATATTCCAGCACTCCATTAGTACTTATAAAATATAGTATTATCTTTCTATAGCTGCCGTCATTCTTTAATGCCATATTTTTCCACTCTGACGGCATTATGTTATACTTAAGAACAGGATCTTTTTTCTCTATATACAAAGCTCCCCGGCCATTAATCTTATCTTCCCACTCCTTCTTTGATTCTTCTCCAAAGAATTCGGTCAGCTTTTTTACGTATAATTCTTTATTGGCTTCTGATTGCAGCATAACTTCATCTGCATACACAACACCTGGCATGGTTACATATGCATCCATACTTATATATGCTCTCATATCCATAGGATTAATCTCTTCCGTTACAAAATATGGCATATATATAAGTTTATTTGTATGTATAGCCAGATTCTTACTGTAATATCGTGGATGTATTGTAACAGAACCATTATATCCATCATATGGATTCTGAATAATAATTGTCTCAGGATTCTCCTCTTCAATATTATAATCACTGTTTATATATTTCTGAACATATTCTGGCAGAACTGCATCACTTGCACATTCTTCTACTGTTCCATCAATATTTTTATAATAATACCTCAATGGAATAACTACTATTTCCTGTTCTTTTCTCTTTTCATATTCTCTGAACAATCCATCAAGCATATCCCAATATTCTGCCTTATACACCATAAATACTGCAGTTTCATGGTTTATATTCTTTTCTCTTATCGCATTTCTTGTCTTTCTTATACCATTGACCTGTTTCTTATAATTAATATAATCCTCATATGTATCACAAAACTCATTAAATACAACCCCATTATCCTTAAGAAGCTTTTTCTGCCTGTCATAAAATGGATAATCATGTGAATCCCATGTATGTACAAGCTTCATATAATCACCATATTTCTTCTTTAATATCGCATCATAAGAATATGGTACCGGTATGGTAATATTCTCAAAAGGAAGCCGCACTGTTTTGGAATAATATTCTTTCGGAAGCTTATACTGCCTTTCCTCTGCCCATATAGTCATTATTGTTACATATCCCGCTTCTTCCTCTGTATATAATCCACATAATCTGTCTACCAGTACATTAAGCTGCTGTGCGAGATCCTTATCTCTGTCAATCTCCACTCCGCATAATTCCTCAATCTGATTAATTTTGAGATTAAGTTCCTGAAGATTCTCTTCATTGATAGATTCTTCATTCTCCTGTAATGTCCTGATAAACTTGGCTACTGAATTAACAATGCTTATTAATTCACACTGAAAATCATCATCTTCCCTATTGGGAGCTATAAAATCCAATGGAAATATATCTATACCTGAAACATATGGAAATCCATGAAATTTTTCCAAATGTGTCTTCTCAAAATTAATTGCTCTCCCATTAATAATTCTGGTAAGCATATTATCATTATCTTCATCACTACTTATATTAAATATCTTATATCCCTCTGGCATTATCTGGTCTGCAATCTGTAGGAATCTGTTATAATCGGGTCTCTTCATGCATATATCCATATCATCATCCCAGGGAATGAATCCATGATGTCTTACTGCTCCAAGAAGTGTTCCCCATTCTGCAAAATACTGTATTCCATTCTCCCTGCAGGCTTTATCAACATCATTCAATACTTCTAACTGAGCTGCCCACGCATGTTTCATATCTGATGTTACATAGAACCCATCTCTTACTTCATCTTCAAAAAAACTCTTAGATAATTCCATATATGTCTATTCCCCTATGATATATTATTAATTGCAAAAAGAGCCGGTGCAAGCACCGGCTCTTCTGCTTATAGTAGTAATTGTTATTAACCGAGAAGTGAAAGAACACCCTGAGTTGACTGATTAGCCTGCGCAAGCATAGACTGTCCAGCCTGTGCAAGGATGTTGTTCTTGCTGTACTCAACCATCTCTGTAGCCATATCTGTATCACGGATACGAGATTCAGCTGCTGATGTATTCTCAGATGTTGTATCCAAGTTGTTGATAGTATGCTCAAGTCTGTTCTGAAGAGCACCTAACTTAGATCTCTCTGAAGATACTGTGTCAATAGCCTTCTGAATAATAGACATTGACTGTCCAGCTACAGCATTTGTGCTAACCACAACAGCTGCTGCCTTGATACCAAGAGCTGATGCCTTCATGCTAGCAATAGAGATACCAATAACCTGACCTGAAAGAGAACCAACCTGAAGACTCTTTCCTGTGAACTTACCATCTAACAGATTCATTGTATTGAACTGTGTTGTAGAGTAGATTCTGTCAATCTCTGATGTTAACTGAGTAAGCTCCTGCTGGATAGCCTTTCTATCAGTAGATGTGTTAGTATCGTTAGCAGCCTGTGTTGCTAACTCATTCATTCTCTGAAGAATTGAATGTGTCTCATTAAGAGCACCTTCAGCTACCTGAATAAGTGAGATACCATCTTCTGCATTAGAAGAAGCCTTGTTAAGACCTCTGATCTGGCTTCTCATCTTCTCTGAGATTGAAAGACCAGCAGCATCATCACCAGCACGGTTAATCTTGTAACCTGATGATAACTTCTCTGTTGACTTCTGGAGTGCACTAGAAACTGTACCCATCTGTCTGTTTGTGTTCATTGCTGATAAATTGTGTTGTACTACCATAATATTTTCCTCCTTGAAATTATATTATGATGCAGCGTCCCTGCTACATCTAGTTATGGTTTACAGGAAACTGTCTGTTTCCTTGTACTTTATATATCGGACCTTAGTACCAAAACTTTAGTCCGTAATATAACTTTTTTAAAAATTACTGCTTGGTATCCATAAACTGTGGTTCATTGCTCACCTTGCTCATATTCTGATAATATGACTTTGCCATAGATGCACTTCTCTTAGCTTCCTTATGCTCCTGGCGTTCTCTACGAAACATAGCCTCTACCTTGACTTTGTTGCGTGCTTCCTGAACCTCTATCTTAGCTCCAAGCTCTGTAACTTCTGTTATCAGTCTCTTCATGACCGATATCTCATTAGCATACATTTCTTTATTAGCATTAATTGCATCTCTGACCCTGTTAAACAGAGACTGAAATCCCTCATCCAGCAAATCAAGCTCATCGATGCAGCTTCCTTTTGCTTTCATATTATCATCAAATGCATCACCATTCAATGTTTCTTCTGAAAGAATCTGATTCTGCTCTTCATTAAGCTCTATAATTCTGATAAGAATTCCTTTCTTCTTATTAAGGCTGTCTATCATCATCTGAAGATAATTAGTAGTCATATATTAATCTCCTACTGGTTCATTCCCCTTGTACGGTTCATAACCTCTTTCCATGTATCTCTCATGCCTCTTATTTCATCTAATGCCTGATTAAGTATCTCTGGATCTTTCTTAACATTAGCATTAACTAAAAGGGAGTATATGTAATCATATATTTTCTCAAAATCTTCTGCAACAGGATATTTATGATTAAGTGTTACCTTAAACTCTGTAATTATATCTTCAGCCTTCTTAATATTAGTATGAGCTTTCTGTAAATCACCCTTTTCTATAGCTATCAGGGCTATATTACAGAACTTAATAGCCCCTTCATAAAGCATAAGTGTAAGTTCTGCAGGACTTGCTGTAAGAATCTTATTTCTGTTATATTCCTGTGCTATATTCTGATTAAATGCCATGTTTTCCTCATTTCCCATAAGCTTCCATGCTTATGCGGTTGTTAATATGTACTATTATCCAAAAAGTCCAGATAACGATGATGACTGCGCATTCATCTTGGCAAGCGCTGATTCCATTGCTGAGAACTTACTATAATAATAATCTTCCCATGTAGTAACCTTGTCTTCTGCCGCAGATATCTTAGTATTATACTCTGAATACTGCGTATTCATCTGCTTATCATTATATATCTGTCTCTTATAC
>ENA-UAMM01001071-UAMM01001071.1-human-gut-metagenome-genome-assembly--contig:-NODE-1071-length-9962-cov-4.845867_pt1 | contig 9962 bp, 9 predicted proteins | sample MGYA00243284_ERZ654499 | MGnify/ENA primary metagenome ERZ654499 (study PRJEB26926, sample SAMN06164397) | human gut metagenome | biome: ENVO:00009003; feature: ENVO:2100002; material: ENVO:00002003... | reverse complement strand
CCGCATTCCTCTGCCAGCGGCATAATAATGTGTCCCGCCGTTACCAGTGTCTCTTTGTTTGCCAGTGCAATGTCTTTTCCTGCCTTCATCGCCGCAACCGTCGGGCGGATGCCGATCATGCCGACGATCGCTGTCACAAGGATTTCGCTCTCCGGCATCGTGGCAAGCTCGATCATGCCGTCCATGCCGCTGCCGATTTTTACAGGAAGATCCTTCACTCTGTCACGGAGTTCTGCCGCTTTCGCCTCATCGCCGACTGCCGCAAACTTCGGATGAAATTCCCGGATCTGCTGCTCGAGCAGTGTAATATTACTTCCGGCGCTGATGCCGACCACCTCAAGATCGCCGTTGGCACGCACGACATCGAGGGTCTGGGTTCCGATCGAACCGGTTGAACCAAGAATTGCTATTTTCTTCATATTCCAGTTTCTCCCATCTGCTTCCCGTTTATGCTGTAGGGGAAGCTTTTTTAATGAATCAGAAGCACCGACAGGAAATAGATGATCGGTGCGGTAAAGATCACGCTGTCGAAGCGGTCGAGAATACCGCCGTGGCCCGGAATCAGCTTTCCGTAATCCTTGATGCCCTGATTTCGTTTGATTGCGGATGCCGCAAGGTCTCCGACCATGGAGATCAGCGCGCCGACACCGCAGATGATGGCGTATTCCACCATGCCGCCCTTTGTCGCAGCCGCATAGATGATGCCGAGCAGAATCGCTCCGACGACACCGCCGACAGCTCCTTCTACGGATTTTTTCGGGCTTAAAACCGGCGCCATTTTATGTTTTCCAAAGAGTACGCCGACACAGTATGCACACGTATCGCAGCCCCAGGAGCACAGGAAAATCAGCCATACATGGAATTTTCCGCCATCCAGCATACGGGTCTGATATACATAGGAAAGCATTACGCCGACATAGACAATCGCAAAGAACGCCGGCATCACCTGATTGGCGTTGTATTTCGGATAAGTAAATACGTATACTGCCATCAGAAGCACGAGATCCAGGATCAGCGCGAGCATCTGGTACATCGGGTCATGAAGCAGCAGGGACAGATAGAAAATCACAACGCCCGCATAGCCCGTAATTTCCAACAGATTCCATTTATCTTCTCTTACCTTCATCACGCGGAACAGCTCTCCTGCGCCGATCAGCGACAGGCACAGAACCGTCATATAGAGCACGGTTCCGCCGCTGCAGATCGTAAGCAGCGCCACAAGGACGAGCACGATGCCGCTTAACAGTCTTGTCTTAAACATCTTTTTTATTCCTCCTTCACGCCGCCGTAACGCCGGTCTCTGTTATTATATTGTTCGATGGCTTTTCTCAATTCCTCTTCGTGGAAATCCGGCCACGGAACCTCGGTAAAGTAAAATTCCGTGTAGGCCAGCTGCCACATCAGGTAGTTGGAAAGGCGCTGCTCGCCGCTTGTACGGATCAGAAGATCTGGATCCGGGATTCCGGCGGTGTCGAGGTAGCTCTCAAAACACTGCTCCGTCAGTTTTCCGTTCTCATCAAACGCATTCTCTGCGAGAGTTCCGTTTTTCACATCCTCGATCATGCGGGTCATGCCGCGCAGGATCTCATCGCGGGAACCGTAGTTCATTGCGATCTGGAAGTACATGTGATCGTAATCTTTGGAGCACTCCTCCAGTTCATGAATGCTGTCCTGAATATCCTGCGGGAATGCGCTCGGATCTCCGATGATTTTGACGCGCATCTGATTTTTATGTGCTTTTTTGATGCATCGTTTCAGATACTGGCGGAACAGCTTTAAGAGGCCCTCCACCTCGGCGCGGGAGCGTTTCCAGTTCTCGGTTGAGAACGCATAGACGGTCAGATATTTGACACCCATGTCTTTGATCACGTCACACATTTTTTCCAGATTGTCGCATCCGACGATATGGCCGTAGCCGCGCGGCATATTCCGTTTTTTCGCCCATCTGCCGTTTCCGTCCAGGATGATGGCGATGTGATTCGGCACTTTTAATTCATTATCCATACTTTTTTCCTCCGTAAACGATAACAGGCTGCCTGCAAATGACAGGCAGCCCCTCGTTTTCTTTGTATTACACGGTCATAATTTCTTTGGATTTTACGTCCACCATCTGATCTACTTCTTTGATATATTTGTCTGTTAATTTCTGGGTCTGCTCCTCGAGCTCTTTGATTTCGTCCTCGGAAACGTCCTCTTTGGCAAGTTTCTTGAACGCATCATTGGCATCGCGGCGGATGTTGCGGATGGCTACTTTTGCGCCCTCTGCTTTTTTCTTTACCTCTTTTACCAGCTCTTTACGACGGTCCTCGGTAAGCTCCGGGAATACCAGACGGATGACTCTTCCGTCATCGGACGGGTTGATGCCAAGGTCAGACATCATGATCGCTTTCTCGATCTCTTTTACCAGGGATGCTTCCCACGGCTGGATCTGGATCATACGTGCTTCCGGAACAGAGATGTTTGCCACCTGCTGCAGCGGAGTCGGTGTTCCATAGTAATCTACAGTAATGCGGTCCAGTACGTGCGGGTTTGCACGGCCTGCACGGATGGTTCCGAATTCGGAATCGAGGCTTGCAATGGATTTGCCCATTTTTTCCTCAAACGGTTTTACTCGCTCGTCGATCTGATTTGCCATATTAAATTTGTCCTCCTGCTATCTCTTATACGGACACAGTTCTGCGAACTGTGACATTCGCAGCTCTCATTTAAAGTTTTGCTTCGCAAAAGGAGAGCTGCTCACACCTGAATCATTTTCTTACGCAGTAAAACAGCAAGTGTTTTACTGCTGAATTTTTATTAATTATACCGTTACTCTTGTGCCGTTGATTTTTCCGTTTGCAGCATTTACAATGCTGTTCTCTTCATTTAAACCAAATACCAGCATCGGCATTTTGTTTTCCTTGCAAAGGATGGATGCGGTCATATCTACCACTTTCAGATCCTTTTCAATGACTTCCTGAATGGAAATCTCGTCAAATTTCTTTGCATCCGGGTTTGTTTTCGGATCGCTGTCGTAGACACCGTCTACTGCTTTTGCAAGCAGAATCTCGTCTGCCTCGATCTCGATCGCACGAAGTACGGTTGCCGTATCGGTTGAGAAATATGGATGGCCTGTACCGCCGGCAAAGAATACAACCATGTTGTGCTGGAAATATTTGTTTGCACGGTCTTTGGAAAATCCTTTTGTGAACTCTCCGCATGGGAATGGGGTCAGAACTGCGGTCATCATTCCCTGGGAACGGAAGATTTCTGATACATAGATACAGTTCATAACGGTTGCCAGCATACCGATCTGGTCTGCTTTGGTACGGTCGATATTTTCGGAACTGCGTCCTCTCCAGAAGTTTCCTCCTCCGATTACGATGCCGACTTCAATCCCCTGGTCTACCAGAGTTTTTACCTGTTTTGCCACTTTTGTGACGGTCGGCTCGTCAAAACCGGTGTGTTTCTCTCCTGCAAGAGCTTCTCCGCTCAATTTCAGTAATACTCGTCGTTTCATCTTGCATCCTCGTTCCTTTATGATATTTTTTCACAAATGTCTTGCATTTATGAAATGATTATACCATCTGTTCCCAAAAACGACAAGGGCAAAATTCGTTTCTGTTTACCTGCGGTACTCGGTCGGCGTAAGGCCGGTGTAGCCTTTAAATCTCTTTGAAAAATACCCCGGTGAGGAAAATTGATAGTTCAGTGCAATTGACATAATCTCTTCGTTTGTGTTCCGCAGATCGGTTACCGCGCCGTCTGCTTCTGCGAACCGACGACCTGGATCATCTGCTGTGTGGTAATCTGTATTTTTACATTCACCATTCGAAAAGAATTCCGCGGTACGGCGGCATAAAAACCATAAAAAAATCTCTGTCGGAAGTTCAGACTCCTGACAGAGATTTTTATAGATTCATTTTAGATCTGTGCTACTACAAAGATATCATAGATTGCTTTGATTGCCGTCTCAAAATCGCGGTTCTCCACGCCGATGATGATGTTAAGCTCACTGGAACCCTGGTCGATCATCTTAACGTTGACGTGTGCGTGTGCCAGTGCGGAGAAGATTCTTCCGGCAGTGCCTCTCGTTCTTCTCATGCCGCGGCCTACAACAGCGATCAGCGCCAGATCGGACTCAAGGTCAATGGAATCCGGCTGTACCGCACGGTGCAGTCCTGCGATGACCTGCTGCTCTTTTTCTGCGAACTCGTTCTGGTGAACGAAAACAGTCATGGTATCGATGCCGGACGGCATATGTTCGAAGGAAAGATTGTTGTCCTCAAAGACGCCAAGTACTTTTCTGCCAAAGCCGATCTCGGTATTCATCATGCTCTTCTCAACCGTGATGGATGCAAAGCCTTTCTTTCCGGCGATACCGGTGATGGTGAATTTCGGTTTGCTGCAGGTGTTCTCCACAATCATGGTTCCCGGATCCTGCGGTGCGTTGGTGTTCAGCACGTGGATCGGGATTCCCTCCTGACGGAGTGGGAAGATGGAGTCCTCATGAAGGACGGTAGCTCCCATGTAGGAAAGCTCACGCAGCTCACGGTAGGTAATGGTGGAAATGACTTCCGGATCCTTGACGATACGCGGATCGGTTACCAGGAAACCGGAAACATCGGTCCAGTTCTCGTAGATGTCAGCGTGTACGGCCTTTGCCACGATGGAACCAGTGATATCGGATCCGCCGCGGGAGAAGGTTTTTACGCTTCCGTCCGGTTTTGCGCCGTAGAATCCAGGAACGACTGCGTTATCCAGATCTTTTAAACGCTCGGAGAGCACTTCGTCAGTCTTGTCTGCAAGGAAGTTTCCGTTCTCGTCGAAGCAGATCACTTCTGCAGAATCAATATACGTATATCCCAGATAATTTGCCATCACGATACCGTTCAGGTACTCTCCGCGGGATGCGGCGTAGTCCTCTCCGGCTGCTGCGGCAAAGTTTTCTGCGATTTTTTCAAATTCCGGGGAAAGATCCAGGCTGAGGTTCAGACCGTCGATGATCTCCTGATATCTCGCTTTGATGTTCTGCAGTTTCTTCTTGAAATCTCTTCTGGCAACTGCAGTGCGATAGCAGTCATACAGCATATCGGTTACTTTCGTATCAGCAGAATTTCGTTTTCCAGGAGCGGAAGGTACCACGTATCTTCTTCCCTCATCTGCGCGGATGATGTCTCCGACCTTCTTAAACTGCTCTGCGCTCGCGAGGGAGCTGCCGCCGAATTTTACTACTTTCTTCATAATAATCTCTCCTTGCGTTCTTTTCGGATATCTTTCGAAATCTCGTTTTTCAGCCCGTCACTTTAACGTTAGAAAGCTGTTACGTACTAGATTAGAACAAAATCCCGTATGCGTCAAGAACTTTTTTGGCGGATTCATTCATTCCACAGATAAATTTCCGGTTTTTTCTCCATTTCATAGGAGAATGTCTCTCCAAGCCCGTAAACTGCCTGGCTTAATACGTACTCGCCGTTGTTTGCATAGATTTCGATCATATTCGGATCCACGAAAATCTCAAGAAGATCCCCCTCTTTTAACTGCGGTGTCTCGGCATGAAGCCATCCTTTTGCACCGGATGGATAGACATCCGTGCGGTCTGCACAGACTTTTCCGCTCTGCCGCCAGATCTTATAGCCGCCGATTTCCAGGCTCTCACCCTCTTTTAATTCGGCGCGGATCATGGCACACTCTCCGCATGCCGAAACGAGGGAATCCGTCTTTTTGCAGAATCCGTCACGGATGGCAGGCAGAACACGGAAGTAAATATGATCGTTCTGTACATCCACCACACGCGGCATGCAGAACATGCCTTGCCATATACCATCTACCGGTTCCGGCATCCGAAGCCATGCGATGGAAATCCGGTTTCCGTCCGCATCCGTCATGGTCTGCGGTGCATAGAGGTCACCGCCGCAGTCCAGAAGCTGCCAGTTCTCCGGAAATTTCATTGTGCAGGTTTTTTCATCAAACTCAGGCAGCATACAGATCGCCCGATCCGCATAGCCGTCGGTGTCCTCGATCAGTTCCATCGGGGAGAATACAAAGACGCTGCGTCCGTTTACGTTAAAGAGATCCGGGCACTCCCACATCCAGCCGAGCTTCTGTTTCGTCGTCGCCTGTCCGGCCAGACGCCAGTGGGAAAGATCCTCACTCTTATAGAATAATGCCTCGCCCTTGTGATCCTTCGTCGTGCTTCCAAGCACCATATACCATGCGTCGCTTCCCTTCCAGACTTTCGGGTCACGCGTGTGCGTATTGTCGCCGATTTCCGGATCGGTGAGTGCCGGGATAACAACCTCCTTATCCCCGAAGACATCAAAATGCATACCGTCCTTCGAAGTAAGGTGAAGCTGCGCCGAAGTAAAATCCTGATCAAGGCACTGATGAATATCCTTCGGATTTACCTGATTATAGTGAACACCCGTGTAAAAGAGATGCATCACGCCGTTCTCTTCTACTGCGCTTCCGGAAAAGCAGCCGTTCTGGTCCTCGGAAAGACTCGGGAACAGGGCAACGCCGACATGCTCCCAGTGAATCAGATCCGGACTCACCGCATGGCCCCAGTGCATGGTGCCCCAGCGCGGCGCGTACGGAAAATGCTGATAAAAAAGATGATACTGTCCCTTATAATAAATCATGCCGTTCGGGTCATTCACCCAGTTGCCCGGCGCTTTTACGTGTAATCTGTTTTTCATGTGTTTGATTTCCTTTCTGTCTCTTTCTTGTTGTCTCTGATAAGAAAAGCCGGAAAAAGAAAGCATTTTTAATTCCGCCCTCCTTTGCCCGGCTTGTTCTTGATTTCTATGATTTACTTATTTGACTGCTCCGGCTACGACACCGTTGATGATCTGTTTCTGCAGTGCCACGTACAGAATCAGGATCGGGATGACGCAGAGCAGAAGACCTGCCATGATGGTTCCGTAATCTGCAGAGTAAGTTCCGTAGAAGCTGTAGGTGGAAAGCGGCAGAGTCAGCAGCTTTTTGTCGGTCAGCACCAGGGACGGCAGCAGGAAGTCATTCCAGAATGCCATCGCATTCATGATTACCATGGTGGAAATGATCGGCTTTAACAGCGGGAACACGATGCGGAAGAAGGTCTGGGTGTGGGTACAGCCGTCGATGTAAGCGGCCTCCTCCAGCGCCAGCGGGATACTTCCGCGGATGAATCCGTGGAACATGAACACGGACATCGCCATGGAAAATCCGGTGTGCATGAAGATCAGGGTCAGTCTGTGGTTCAGAATGTTTAAGGTTCCGCCGTATACACTGACAAGCGGGATCATGATTGCCTGGAATGGAATGATCATGGATGCAACCATCAGTGCAAAGATGATATTGGAAAATACGTTGACATTACGCACGATGTAGTAAGCCAGCATGGCTGCGAGTACCGTAACCAGTACGGTTGCTGTTACGGTTACAACCAGAGAGTTCTTGAAGGCATTCAGGAAGTTCATCTGATTGAATGCTTTTACAAAGTTGTCAAACGAAAGACCTTTGATGGTAAACAGCCAGGAGAACGGGCTCTTGATGATATCACGTTTCTGTTTTAAGGAGTTGATGATAACCATGACAAACGGGAACATGAACGCACAGAAAACGATGATCATAAGGAGCATAGCCAGCGCGTCAGTTACTTTTTTCTTTGTTCCGCCAATTTTCTTCTGATTCATTATGCTTCAACCTCCCTCTTCTTAGTGGTGTATACCTGAATACCGCTGATGCAGGCTACAATGATAAACAGGATAAAGGCTTCTGCCTGGCCGACACCGAACTGTCTCGATGTGAATGCTTTCTCATATACGTGCATGGCTGCCATCTCGGTGGTTCCGTACGGAGCACCGCCGGTTAAGGACAGGTTGACATCGTATACCATGAACGCACGGGACAGGGTCAGGAAGAGGCAGATAGTAACGGAGGACATCATCAGCGGAAGGATAATGTTTTTCATTTTTACCCAGCCGGATGCACCGTCGATGCTTGCCGCCTCGAGCACGTCCTCGGAAAGTCCCATAAAGCCGGCAACGTAGATCAGGATCATGTAGCCTGCCAGCTGCCATACTGAAACGAGCACCAGTGCTGCAAATGCTTTGTTCGGGGTAGAAAGCCAGGAAATTTCAAACAGGCTCCATCCTGTGGTCTCGCCGATGCTGACGAAAACACGGGAGAATACGAACTGCCAGATGTATCCAAGTACGATACCGCCGATCAGGTTCGGGGTGAAAAATCCGGCGCGGAAGAAGTTCTGACCTTTGATGCCGCGGGTCAGGATGTAAGCCAGTAAAAAGGCGATCACATTGACGAGAACAACAACCGCAATGACATATTTAAAGGTTAACAGCAGGGATTTCCAGAACTGCGCGTCGCGCATAACGGCTGCGAAGTTGGAAAGTCCTACAAAGTTTTTCACGCTGGAAACACCGTTCCAGTCGGTTAAGGTCAGGTAAATACCGTAGATAAACGGTACCATGACGACTGCCAGGAAGCAGAACAGGCCCGGCAGCGCAAATACACAGAAATCTTTTCCCTTGTTGCTTGATTTCATTTTCGTTCCTCCTTCATATCCTCCGGCTTACTGCTCATCCCAGTATGCCTGGATGGAATCTATCAGTTCCTCGCGGTCACTTCTTCCGGCCAGATATTTCTGCATTGCCGCACCAAGGACAGACCAGTGATCGTTCGGCACGATCGCAGATGCGTTGAATGCTCCGCCGTTCTGTACTTTTTCGTAAATGTCGCGGCTTAACGGATCGCTTGGCTCGTTCGGGTTGTTTTTAAACGGAGGGATCAGGCTGCAGGTCTTTACAACCATCTGCTGTCCGATCTCACTGTAAACCAGCCAGTTCAGGAACTCTTTTGCTGCTGCTTTCTGCTCGTCGGTAGCCACGATATCATCCAGCATGATCTGTTTGGACGGGGATGCCTGGATTTTGCTGTTGACGAAGTCGTCCGGATCATTGTTCAGGAAGTATGGAAGGAAACCGTACTCGTCGGTCGTCTCGGCTCCTGCCTCCTCAAGGTTCGGCCATGCCCAGTTTCCGTTGAACCAGAAAGCGGTTTTTCCGTCTGCCAGGTCAATTGCCATCTCATCGTAATCTGCGCCGAGTGGATCGCCCTTTGCTACGTTGTACTCTTTTAACAGGTCAAAGGTATTCAGGAACTCGTTCATGCGGGTGTAGTCCGGCAGATATAAGGTTCCGTCCTTCAGCTCGTTGATGACTTCTGCTGCACCGTCGGAGGTTCCGTTGTATGTCTCGTAGATGTACTGCAGCTGGTGTGCTCCAAGGGACCAGTCTTCTTTTGCCATGGAGATCGGATTCTTCATTCCGTTGTCCCGCAGGCTCTGGAGAAGTGCTGCGAAATCGTCCTGGGTTTTGATATCGGATGGATCGAACTCGGTACCTAAGGTATCTTCAATCACGCTCTTGTTGTAGATAATACCGCGGCCCTCGATACAGAGCGGGAAGCTGTAAACCTTTCCGTTGATTTTGGTCAGGTACTCTTCTGCCTCGCCGGTCCATGCTTCATTGCTTAAGTCGGCTGCTTTTTCTTCTGCCAGTGCAATGACATCGGTCGTATCCAGAATGGAAAGTGTCGGCGGGTTTCCGGAGTTGTAGAGGCTGACTACTTTGGTATAAGGAGAATCGCCGTCCGTTACCGGCATGATCTCAATATGTACGCCTGCTTTCTCCTCGAACACTTTTGCAATCTTTTCCAGTGCTGTCTGGATTTCTGCTTTTGTGTTCATGATGACGATACTCGTTCCGGAAAGCGACGTATCGTACTGGAAGGTATCGGTGGTCATGTCGATCGGCACTTCTTCTTTTACTGCGTTCGGGTCATCCGGATCGCTTGCGAAGCCGAAGGTGCATCCGGTCAGTGCAGAAGTAAGAAGCACGCCAGACATTCCAAGAGCTGCCGCCCTGGCACTAAATTTCTTTCTCATCACAATTCCTCCTGTTATCTCTGGACAGCGAGTC
>ENA-UAMM01001070-UAMM01001070.1-human-gut-metagenome-genome-assembly--contig:-NODE-1070-length-9968-cov-3.896298_pt1 | contig 9968 bp, 8 predicted proteins | sample MGYA00243284_ERZ654499 | MGnify/ENA primary metagenome ERZ654499 (study PRJEB26926, sample SAMN06164397) | human gut metagenome | biome: ENVO:00009003; feature: ENVO:2100002; material: ENVO:00002003... | reverse complement strand
ATTAACCACCACATATCATATACAGGGTGCAGGTGCTCCTGCCAAGACGAAAAATTATGTAAACGCTGATGCGTTTATATTTTTTCGGGAAAACGTCCGACCTTTTCCGCATCTTGCAAAACCTATAAGCAGAACTTTTAGAAAGGATGAAAAAAGCAATGGTACAGATAAAAAGAGATTGGTTTAACACAGAATTTTTTATATACGAAAGGGGATGGCATTATGGCAGATGGAAAGCGAAGATACAAGTCTGATAGGAAAGATTATAAGATATCTGTGAAGCTGTCAGAGAAAGATATGGATATTCTGAAAGCAGCACTTAAGCGAACCGGAATGACAGCAAGTGCCTATATAAGAGAATTAATTCGGACAGGAGGCAACATTGATACAAGTTATCCAGAGGACAGGGCAAAAATAATTCGTGTTATTGCAGGTATTGCAAATAATATTAATCAGGCGGTAAAGCTTGGCAATTCACAGGGAAGATTGTATTACAGCGATATTGATAAATTGCAGAACAGTCTGGATGATGTAAAGAAAACATTCGGGGAGGTGCTGGAAGTATGGCGATTACAAAGATTTTAAATATAAAAGAGTCAGAAGGTAGAAATCCAGCATCACACCTAAAGAATGCTTTGGAATATATCCAGAATCCGGATAAGACAGAAGAATGTGTACTGGTGGGCGGTATCAACTGCCTGCCAGATACGGCATTTGAGCAGATGGAGGAAACAAAGAATATATTTCATAAGACAGGTAAAAGACAGGTAAAAGACAGGTAAAAGACAAGGCTATCATGTGATTATATCGTTTTCGCCGGAAGAAAAAGTAACTGCAGAACAGGCAATGTACGTCCTGGAGCATTTTGCAAAAGATGTGCTTGGTGATGATTATGAGGTTGTGTATGCAGTCCACACAGACAGAGAGCATATGCATGGACATCTTATCTGGAACAGTGTCAGCATGACAACCGGCAAGAAATACAATTCACCGAAAAGCAACTGGAAGAATCATCTCCAGCCTATCACAAATAAATATTGTGATGAACTTGGACTTTCCATAATGCCGGCAGAGTACAGCAAGAATCCCAAAAATATCAGCAGGGACAAGTGGGAAAAGGAAATGTCAATGAAAGAGATAATTCTAAGGGATGCCAAGATGTGTGCATATGCAGCCGGGAATGTGGAGCATTTTAAATATCTGATGAAAAGACTTGGATATGTATTTAAGAAAGACGCGTGGATGGAGGTACAGGCACCGGGATTTCGATATTATCATAAGCTTGCAAAAATGGACGAGATGTTTTCAGAAGATATGTTACGGCACTATGTGGATATGCCCTGGATGTCAAAGCCTTACTTTTATTCGTCGGATATCAGGGGATTGCACAGGGCGAAGCTGTCACCATACCAAAAGCGGTTTTATTCAAAACTATATAGGCTGAGAATTGTGGAGCAGAAACGTTTTATAGTCGGTGGAGCAAAGTATACAGAGGATTTGAAGAGGTTTCATCGGTTACAGGACGAATATCTGCTGCTTGTAAATAATGACATCAAAAGTGTTGTGGATCTTGTGGATTTCATAAGTGAGCAGGAAGAAAAGATTCAGCAGATTGAGGACAGACAGCATGAGATATACAGAGAAAGCTCAAGCCGGAAACGCAGTATTAAGAATGAAGAGCAGTACCGGGAATATCAGATATGGCATGTGGAAGTGCAGGAAGAACTGGATGAACTGAAGCAGGAGAAAAGGAATGTTAAGAGGCAGATAAAGCTTGCTGATGGCATTATAAAAGAAGATTTGTATACGGCTTATTATGCGGTGTCTGGGAAAGAAGAAATCGTTGCAGACAGGGATATTGAGATACCGGGGATGGAAAAGGAGGCTGTGTCAGAGAAAGATGTGGCTGTTGAGCCGGAGACAAATGTTGTGTTAATGTATCCAGACAATATTCAGAATGAAATAGGCAGACAGAAAGAGCAAGCTGATAGAGCAAGAAAACAACAGACTGGTTTAGAGGGTATAGGAATACCAGAGGTTCATAATTCGTCTGATGTGAATGTGGCAAGAATGGACGAAAGTACAACTGATGTAACAGGTAAAAGTGAATTTGTGGAAACTAAAGAAACTGAGCCTGTGGACAAAACAAGTAGAATTGTTAAGAAAATATCAGAACTTGGTGGTTATGAGAATATCAGTGATTCGGTTAAGGCTGATGTATTCGGATTTGATATTGCTGATGTAGGCGGTAGTATAAGGTTGTTCTCAGATGTAATGAAAAGGCTGGGGATAAAGCTAGATGGAGATGAGCTTTATGAGGAGTTTCAGAGGATTTATGATGAAACGGTTAGCAGAGATGCTGATAAAGAAAAGGTAAGAGATAAGATAGGAAATAGGGGCAGAGGAAGGTAATTCCTCTGCCCAATATTAGTGTGCCTTGAGGCGTACGTTGTTAAAGGATGAAAGTTACTAAATCGCCCTAGTAGTGGGTAGGATATAGCCGAACATCAAGGGAGATCTTGTCAGCGGATGGAAACAGATAATAGAAAAGATAGATGTGTTGGGGATTGATGTAGAGAAGTTTATAGAGTATCCGGCGGCTATGATATCCGAAGTGTTTGAGTTTGGAGAGATGGAGTACTTTTCCAGAATTAAGATGTTTAATCGGATGCTTGATAAGCTGGGGCAGATATGACACCTTAGGAATGATATGAGGTGTTTAATAAGATTTATGCGGAGGCGATGCGAGAGAAGAAGTCTAAGAGTAATAGAAATAATCGGTGAAGGGAAGGATGGGGTTGGGTGCTATGGTGGATGCTGTATCACATAAATTGCCATATGCAAGAGAATTTATACTTTCGAGACATTCAAGCATAATGGGAACCGAAAATTTCTATATAAATGTTTTTATAAGAATCGACTTGGTTATGAAAAACCTAAAAGTGGTTATTGACAACCAAATGAAAAAGTGGTATATTACATACACAAAGATTTGGTTATAAAAAACCAAGGGAGGTCAAAATGTTAAATATTACTTTAAAAGAACTCAGAGAAGAAGAATTTGCAAGTGTAGAAAAAGTAACCTATGATATAGTAGCTAGAATGAAAGGCAGCAACACATTGATGCCGACTCAATTGTTTGGAATGGCATATTTGGCATATTTGGTAGCTGATAACGGAATTGAGAATGTAGAGGAGCTTATCGAATATGTGGAAAAAGAATTACCTGTGGAGCAGTCATTATTTGTAAGGGAAGCTGTTAAGGATGCTTGGTCTGTAGCGATTGATTTAGGTGTTTCCTATACAACAGAAACATTGGTAGCAACATTGTTATGGATGCCTACTTCAAACGGAAGATATGGTGCAGAGATGGAAACACCGGATAGCGTAGCGAAACTTGCAACAAGGATTTTAAATATCGAGAATGATAAGGTTGCAGATTTTTGCTGTGGAACCGGTAATTTCCTTATGGAAGCAATAGGAGCTTCGCCTGATTCAAAGTATTATGGAATTGAGATAAATACACATTGCAAGGAGATTTCGAATATAAGATTACAGCTTATTTCAGAACAAGTTACCATTGAGCAGGGAAATACTTTGGAAATGAGTGTTGCAAAGAAATTTGATAAGATTTTCTGTGACTATCCTTGGAACATGAAAGTGTTTAATCTTGGAAAAGAAAAGATGCAGGAATTCGAATCAGTTATTCCAGAAATCAAGAAAGTTGCAAATGCCGATTGGTTGTTTATTTTGAATGCTATGAAGCATTTGGAAGAGGATGGAAAAGCAGTAGTTGTAACAACTAACGGTACAACATGGAATGGCGGAATTAGTAAAAGTATCCGAGAGAAGTTTGTAAAGTTAGGGTGGATTGAAGCTGTTATATCATTGCCGGGCAATTTGTATGCATCAACTTCAATACCTACATCACTACTTGTATTAAGCAAAGGGAATAAATCAATCCGGATGATTGATGCCAGCGAAATGGCAGCAGTTGGTAGAAGACAAAATCTGTTATCTGATGAAACAATTGAAAGCATCGTGAACATGTTTAATGAAGATACAGATAATGCAAAGAGTGTTACTATCGAAGAAATTCAAGATCAGGATTATGCGATTAACCCTTCTCGCTTTTTGGAGGTTGAGATTGAAGTTGAAGATGGTGTTCCTTTTGAAAATTTGATTGTAAATGTAACAAGAGGCGCACAGGTAAAAGCGAATGAGCTTGATGAAATGGTTTCAGAAGAACCTACAGATTATCAATATCTGATGCTTGCGAATATCCAGGACGGAATTATTAGTGATGAACTTCCGTTTCTTAAATCAATGGATAAGAAAATGGAGAAGTACTGCATAAAGAATAACAGCCTTGTTATTTCAAAGAATGGAGCTCCGGTTAAAATTGCAGTAGCCTCAGTTGAGGAAGGAAGAAAGATTTTGGCTAACGGAAATCTTTATGTGATTGAATTGGATGAAACAAAAGTAAATCCTTACTTTGTAAAAGCGTACTTGGAAAGCGAGAATGGGACGATTGCTTTATCACGTGTCACAGTAGGAGCTACATTACCGAATATTCCGGTAGATGGGTTGAAAAAGATTATGATCCCTTGCCCGGATATATCTGTACAAAATGAGGTGGCTGAAAAATACTTGGCTAAGATGGATGAAGTAAAGATTTTAAAACATAAGCTTACAAGGGCAACAGCAGAATTAAAGTCTATATACGAGGAGGGATAGAATGGTATTAGCTATTGAAGAACTCTCGGCATTAGAGGATGAAATTATGTCAGTGTTGCCGGATAGAATTACAGCAATCTTGTCAAAGTTGAATAGAAGTGGAAGGTTGGAAGAACTTCTGGAACTACTCGGTATGGAAGATTTGATGAAACAGGAGCCGGATTTTTATTCATACAAAGAGGGTAAAATTGTCGTTGTCGGTGGTACGGATTTAAAGGAAGAGGTATTGCTCAGTATCGCTAAAAATTTGGGCATAGACAAAAGCAGATTTGAGTTCTGTCTTGATTATAAGCAGATACAGAAATTTGATTTTAGAAGAATGCAGTATGCACCGCAATATAGACTCGTATTGTTCGGACCAACACCACACAGTGGACATGGAAAAGGTGACAGTGGAAGTATTATTGCTGAATTAGAGAAGTCATCAGCTTATCCACGAGTTGAGAGACTGATCAGTGGAAGTGAGCTGAAAATAACAAAATCAAATTTCAGAAAAATGTTGGAACGACTGATTGAAGAAGACTACATATAAGCGAAAATTTTGCTTGCGTGTCGCAGCATACTAAATAAAGGAGAATGATAATATGTCAATGAATGAACTGCAAAAGCAGACTAACGCAAATATACAGGCGAAAGCCAATCTGATTTGGGAAATAGCAACACATCTGGTAGGTTTATTCAAGCCACACGAATATGGCAAAGTTATTTTGCCTATGACGGTTTTGAAACGTTTTGATGATGCATTAAAAGAAACCAAGGATGCTGTAGTAGAAATGGCAAAGAAGCTTGATGAACAGCATGTGGAAGGTGCTGCCCGTGATGGGATTCTTCGTACAGTGGCAAAGCGTGATTTCTATAATACAAGCAGTTTTGATTTTGCTAAATTGCTTGTTGAACCTGACAAGATAGAGGATTATTTTGAAGAATATCTGCAAGGATTTTCTGATAATGTGAAAGATATTATTGAAAATTTCGATTTCGATAATACAGTTAAGTTGATGGTAAAGGGCGGAGTGCTCTTTGTAACACTTCAAGAGTTTAATTCTGCAAAGGCAGATATGTCTCCGGATAAGATTACTTCTGCGGATATGGGTTATATTTTTGAAGAATTGATTCGTAAGTTTTCAGAGTCTTATGATGAGCAAGCCGGAGCACACTTCACAAGCAGGGATATTATTTATCTGATGACGGAGTTGCTTGTAGCTCCTGAAAAGACAGATATTATGAAAAATGGATGTACTAAGACTGCTTATGATATGGCTATGGGTACATCACAGATGTTGGGATGCTTGACAGAACGCTTAAAAGAGATTAATAGTGAAGCTGATTTAACTTGTTTTGGTCAGGAGTTCAATCCGGAAACTTATGCCATTGCTAAAGCGGATATGCTTATCAAAGGTGGAAATGCATCTGGTATGAAATATGGTGATACATTGAGCAATGATGCTTTTGACGGATATGAGTTTGACTACATTATTTCTAATCCGCCGTTCGGTATTGATTGGAAACGTGAAAAAGAAGCTGTTGAAAAAGAAGCAAAGCGTGGCTATGAAGGACGTTTCGGTCCCGGAGTTCCTGCGATTTCAGATGGGCAGATGTTGTTCATGCTCAATGGTGTAAAAAAGTTAAAAGAGGGTTCCGGAAGAATGGCTATTATACAGAATGGTTCGTCCTTGTTTACCGGGGATGCGGGAAGTGGTGCTTCTGAAATTCGTAAATATGTGATAGGGGAAGATTTGGTGGAGGCGATTGTGCAGCTGCCAACGGACCTGTTTTACAATACGGGTATCTCTACATATATTTGGATTTTGACTAAGGGTAAGGATATGAACCGTAGCGGCAAGATACAGCTTATTGATGCCAGCAAATGTTATGTGAAACGTCGTAAGAATATCGGTTCTAAGAGAGTTGACCTTGACGATGCATGCATTGAACTTATTCTTAGGGCATATGAAGGCTTTGATAATAAGTCTTATGAGGATAATGGACTGATTGTAGAGTCAAAGGTGTTTGACAAAGAGTTCTTTGGTTTTACAAAGGTTACTGTGGAAACGGCACAGGTTGATGAAGATGGTAAACCGATCTTGAAGAAAGGAAAGAAACAGCCAGTAAAAGGTGCTACAGATACTGAAATCATTCCTTTGAGCGAAGATATAGTTGCATATATGGAGAAGAATGTACTGCCATATAATCCAAATGCTTATATAGATTCATCAAAGAATAAGGAAGGCTATGAAGTCCCATTTACGAGATTATTCTATAAGTTTGAAGCACCGGCATCTTCAGAATCTATATTTGAGGAAATAAAGGAACTTGAAGTGGAAGAAACAATTTTGATGAAGGAGTTGTTTGGAAATGCGTGAGATGAAAGATAGTGGAGTTGAATGGTTGGGCAAAATACCAAATCATTGGATGATTCGGAGAATTAAAAATCTTTTTGAGCTGCGTAATGAAAAAAATTATGAGGCTCTTGAAGATGTTAATTTAATCTCATTATATACGGATAAAGGAGTTGTTCAGCATAGTGATTTAACAGAAACAACGGGAAATAAAGCCGTTACAGCTGAAGGATATAAGATTGTAAAAGAAGATGATATTGTGGTAAATATTATTCTGTGTTGGATGGGGGCAGTAGGTAGATCTGCTTACAATGGTGTTACGAGTCCGGCATATGATGTGTATAAGCCACTGCATGATACTAACAGTAAATATTATCATTATTTGTTTAGAACTTCACAATTTAATGGTGAATGTTATCGTTATGGACGAGGAATTATGTTGATGAGATGGAGAACTTATTCAACGGAGTTTAGAGCCATTTCGGTTCCATTACCACCAGAGGATGAGCAAAAAAGAATTGTGAATTTTCTTAACAAGAAGATAGATGATGTTGATAGACTTATTGGTAATGTGCAGAAGCAGATTGAAAAGTTGAAAGCTTATAAACAGAGTTTGATTACAGAAGTTGTAACAAAGGGAATTGACCCTACTGTGCCGATGAAGGATAGTGGTGTTGAGTGGATAGGAGAGATACCTGAACATTGGGAACTAATTCGTTTCCGTTATATTGTCAAAATTACAACTGGTAATCAGGATACACAGAATGCGAATCCTGAAGGTGAATATCCGTTTTATGTTCGTTCTCCAATAGTTGAGAGATGCGATACATATACATTTGATGGTGAAGGCATTCTTATGGCTGGTGATGGAGCGGGTGCAGGTAGGGTATTTCATTTAGTGGATGGGAAATATGCTGTGCATCAGCGAGTTTATAGATTTTATGATTTTAAATATGTAAATCCTGTTTTTTTAAAATTTTATTTAGAGAATATGTTCTCGAAAGTTATGGATTATGGAAGTGCAAAAACAACAGTTCCATCTGTAAGATTACCTATGTTACAAGATTTTTGGGTTTGCGTGCCACCACAAAGTGAACAGCAAGATATGATAAGTGTGTTGTCTGAGAAGGTCGATAAGATTGAAAAATTAATTGCCATCAAGCAATCCAAAATTGAAAAACTGGAACAATACAAGCGTGCTCTTATTTACGAATATGTCACAGGTAAGAAGGAGGTATCTTAGTGGATAAAAGCGAAAAGAGATTTGAACGAGATATAGAATCATTTCTTATCTCACCGGAAGGTGGATATACTCAGTTCTGCGGACAGGATGCAGAAGGTAATTGGGTACATAACCGCCAGCATGATGTAGCTAAGTGTATCTATATGGATGTGCTTTGCGAGTTTATTGAAAAGACGCAGCCAAAGGAGTGGGCGAAGTATGTAAAGTACTATGGCGCAAATGCATCAGAGAAACTGTACCATCGCTTAGAAACTACTATATCCAATCAAGGCTTGTTATATGTTCTTCGCAATGGAATAGAGGATATGGGCTGTAAGTTGAAGGTGTGCTATTTTAAGCCGGAATCAGAAAATAGTTCTTTGGCAGCGGAACGCTATGAGGCGAATATACTTGGTTGTACCCGTCAGTTCCGCTATAGTACTGCCAATACCAATACTATAGACATGGTTCTTTCTGTCAATGGTATTCCGGTGGTGGCTTTGGAACTGAAAAATCAGTTGACAGGTCAGGATTACCACTGTGCAATCAAGCAATTTAAGGATGATCGTAGCTCTAAGGAGTTTGCCTTCAGATTAAACCATAGATTTTTGGTTTACTTTGCGGTTGATTTATATGAGGCTTGGATGACTACTCAGTTAGCAGATGGTAATACTCATTTTCTGCCATTTAATCAGGGGTCTAATGGAGCAGGGGTAACCGGAGGAGCAGGAAATCCACAGAATCCAAATGGATATGATACAAGTTATCTGTGGGAAGAAGTACTTCAAAGAGAAAGTATGCTTGATTTGATTCACCGTTTCATTTCCTTTGTGAAAGAAAAGGAAGAAGTGGTTAAGAATGGAGTTACTAAGACGGTAACGAATGAAAAGATGATTTTCCCACGTTATCATCAGTATGATGTTGTAAAGAAAATCATGGCTGATGTGAAAGCAAATGGTGTTGGGAACAATTATTTGATTCAGCATTCGGCAGGTTCCGGCAAGTCTAATTCTATCGCATGGATTGCCTATAGATTAGCATCCGTACACGATGCAGATAATAAGGGATTGTTTGACTCTGTCATTGTAGTTACAAACCGTGTTGTACTGGACGGTCAGTTGCAGGAGACCATCAACAGTTTTGAACATCAGGTTGGCTTGGTAGAAGCTATTGATGATAAGAAAAACTCCAGAAGCCTTGCTGAAGCTATAAATGATAAGAGGCGTATTATTATCTGTACGATTCAGAAATTCCTTTTTGCTAAAAAGGACATGGAGAAGTTCCGTGGACGTAAATTTGCGGTAATTATTGACGAAGCACATCAGGGACAGAATGGAGAGAGTGCTAAGACTCTTAGACGCAGCCTGATAGATATAGGTGCTGCAATTAAGGAATATGCAGAAGAAGCAGGAATTGAGGAAGATGAAGTGGATTTGACTGATGAGTATATCAGTGCGGTTATTGGTCAGGGAAGGCATGATAATCAGTCATTCTTTGCATTTACAGCAACGCCAAAGCAACAGACGATAGAGACTTTTGGAACTGTTGCTGGGGTAAATGAGAATGGTGAATCTATTAGAGCACCGTTCCATGTGTATTCTATGAGACAGGCAATCGAAGAAGGGAATATTCTTGATGCTGTCTCTTATACACATCTGACGCTGCCGACG
>ENA-UAMM01001007-UAMM01001007.1-human-gut-metagenome-genome-assembly--contig:-NODE-1007-length-10260-cov-3.962763_pt1 | contig 10260 bp, 10 predicted proteins | sample MGYA00243284_ERZ654499 | MGnify/ENA primary metagenome ERZ654499 (study PRJEB26926, sample SAMN06164397) | human gut metagenome | biome: ENVO:00009003; feature: ENVO:2100002; material: ENVO:00002003... | reverse complement strand
GAGCCTTATCGTCGGCAGCGTCAGATGTGTATAAGAGACAGACATAGAAAATGCCGCTATTGCCAATATATTCAGAGGTTTTCCTCGTTTCCCTCCCAGTGTTCCGAGCTCAACCAACATACACATGATGACGGCACGCACCACCGAGGGCATCAGCCCTGCCACAAAAGCAAAACTCCACAGCAACAGCGTAACGACTACCCATTTCAGGATACGCATTGCCCGATTACGGCAAAACGGCCGCAACATATACCCCAACAGAAACCAAAGTATTCCGACATGAAGTCCCGACAATGCCAGCACATGGCTAATCCCCGCCACTGAATAAGACTCCCGCAACTCATCACTCAACTCTTCTTTATATCCCACCGTCAATGCGGAAAGTACGGCAAATTCCTCTCCTTTAAATCCCCATTGCCGATAACACCCGACAATCTTATCTCTGCAAGCCAAAGCCTGTTGCTTGATACCGAGCACACGCGGTTTGTCCATAACACGCCAATATCCGGCATACACATAAGCAGTCCCGCTAATCTGTTTCCGCAACAAATAAGAAGCATAATCAAACTCATACGGATTACCTGCATTGTGCGGAGAACGAATTTTGCCATAGAACAAGATATTATCTCCGCTTTGCAAGGTTTGAGACAAACTGTCCTTATAAACAGAAAGCAGCACCTGTCTGTCCTCTGTCTTTACTTTGCATACCATGACTTTCTCCTTTTCAACAGGAGTTTCCTGAACGACACCTCGGTACACTTTCTTTTCCGATGACCAATCGCAGTTTATTTTATCCCACTGTATTTGCGTCACCGTACTTCCCAAAACCAGCAGAAACAGGCTGACCGTTCCTCCAAAAAGCCACCGATAACGGTAAGCGCATGTTCTCAGCATCCACAGAAGAGCAACAAAAAGCACAGCCATCACTCCAAAGTGCACAGGCAACAAATTCAAAGACCGAAGGCAGGTATCTGATAAAAAAATTCCGGCTACCAATGGGATGGTCAGCCGGAGTATAGAGTAAGGCTTCAAAGCCGAAAATAATTGCACTGCCGAATAATCAAAGATTCTTCAACTTATGAATCATTTCTCCCATATCGGGAGCTTTGAATACCGCATTTCCCGCCACGAGGACATCGGCTCCGGCTTCCACCAACAGCTTACCGGTTTCCAGATTCACACCTCCGTCTACTTCTATCAAAGCCTGCGAACCGGTACGGGCTATGAGCTCGCGCAATTCCCGCACTTTATCCAATGTGTGTGTTATAAACTTCTGCCCTCCGAATCCCGGATTTACACTCATCAACAAAACCATATCCACATCACGGATAATGTCTGTCAACATGGCAACAGGAGTAGAAGGATTGAGCGTTACAGCTGCTTTCATGCCCGCATCCTTTATCTGTTGCACTACCCTGTGCAAGTGTATGCATGCTTCATAATGCACATTCATCATCATAGTGCCCAAGTCTTTTACTTCCTTTATAAACTTCTCAGGGTTGACAATCATCAAATGTACATCCAAAGGTTTTTCTGTCAGTTCCGCTACATATTTCAATACGGGAAACCCAAAAGAAATATTAGGAACAAACACACCGTCCATCACGTCAATATGCAACCAATCGGCTTCACTGCGATTGATTTGCTGTATGTCTGCCTGCAAGTTGGCAAAATTGGCAGACAGTAAAGAAGGAGATATTAGAGGTTTAGCCATAATTCACTGTTCTTATTTCTTAGCATATAGGTTACAAAGGTACTACAAAAAAATGGTTTATTTGCGAATGCTCGGTAAAATTGCAAACAGAAGTCATTTATTTCAAAGTAAACCGCACTCCCAATTGAATATTAAAATTAAAAGGATGCTCTTTGCGAATAGTCTGCCATTGACTACCATCATCAAAATAATAAACCACACCGGGTTCGGCGTAAATACCGACTTTCTCTGTAATCTTGAACTGTGCACCGGCAGCAGCCGACAACGACCATTGCAATGGCTTCACATTTATCTTTTCATCTGTTGCATCTTTGTCTTGCTTATTCACAATGCCCACCTTGTGCATCGTGCCCGAAACACACTTTTCGACCATTCCCCCTGCCGAAGCATAGATTTCAAAACGTTTATTACTCCACAAACGACGATCTACCTTCAAAGGAATTCCGACATAATGCAAGCGTTGCTCTTCTTCAAAATAAGAATCCTGAGAACCTGAACGTAAATCAGTGGAAAGCAACGTATAGGTTACTCCCGTCTCGATACCCCATTTCTCATTCAACTCAAAACGGAGAGACGCACCGAATGTGACAGGCATGTGATGTTCCACCTTCGTATTATTATCCTCATTCAGATTAGCAAAATAAATAGGCTCGTTCAGTTCATTTCTTGCCTCCAAAGAAGCATAAGGTGAATTTTTCTTCGGTTCTTTATTCAATGGAGCCAGACTTCCATATCCCGAATAATTCATATTGGAAGAAAAAGGAACGTTACCGGTAGAAACACCAACCGACCACTTCCTTTCTTTGGTCTTCCGGGGGGTGGCGTATGCATAATAATTATTACGCCGGGCAGTTCTTGCAGCCGGTTTCTGCACAGGTTCTCCACTCTTCACCTGTTCCGTTTCTTTGCTCTTTTTATCCGTCTTATCTGTTTCCTCCATCGGCTTCTCTTCTGCTGTTTTTTCTGTCATCACCTCATTATAAAATGCAGATACAGCTTTCTGCATAACAGCTTCCACATTGTTCACTTTCTTTTTTACTGACGTAATTTCGGGAGCGATATGTGCCACTGACGGATGGGTAGGAATTATCTCATTCATATCCGCCGAAGGAGAAAGAGATGCTATTTCAACAGATTTTCTTTCTACATATTCTGCCGAAGGAGAATGCCAGAACCATACGGTCACTGTCGATATGACCACCAGCAAGGCAATTGCTGCTACTGCCTGCCAGCGACGCCACAACGGAATAATTTTGGGAGTACTATTAAGCTCCTTCTCCAACTGATTCCAAAGATCAGCAGGAGCCGGTTCGGAATAGTCCTCCATCCGATGGCGTAAATTCTTTATCCATTTATCTTTCTCTTCCATTCCTATATCCTCTTTCTATAATCATTAATCTTCTTTATAAGTAAACTTTTGGCACGATATAATTGCGATGAAGAGGTATGCTCGGTGATTCCTAACATCTGAGCTATTTCCTTGTGTCCTTTCTCTTCAAATACATATAGATTAAAAACGGTGCGATAGCCTTCCGGCAATTCTTTTATAAACTGCATCAATACAGACTGAGGAATCTGTTCCATCGTATCATCATCTCCATCCACCATATCCGGCAATTCTTCCACTACTATTTCCTGATTGGCTGAAGACTGTTTGCGCAAATAACCCAAAGCTTCATTTACCATCACACGCGCAAGCCATGCTTTGAGTGACCCTTCTCCTTTGTAAGTAAACTTGTCGAAAGAACGAAAGATATTCAAAAAGCCATCATGCAAAACATCTTGTGCCGTCTCTCTGTCACCAATATAACGAATACAGATAGCCATCAATTGTCCGGCATAACGCTCATACAACTGCTTGCGGGCAAGGTTATCTCCCTTGCCGCATCGTTCGGCCAACTCTGCTTCATTCATTGTTTGTGACACTATTTTATTCTATAAATGATGAGACTGCAAAAATACTGCATTAACGAAGCAGATTTTTTTTGCTTAAGCAGATTTAACACTTTTAGAAGCAGTAAACATCCTGTCTGTACATTTACGTCATAGAAACATTCAAAAAGAGATAATGAAATGAAGCATATAAAGAATATAGTACTCCTACTCTTTCTGTCGGTCGTGACCTGCATGACGCAAGCATGCAGTCACGATGAAGACATAGATGACCTCCAAAGCAGTATGGATAATTATAATGCAGACATGGCCATCATTGTCAATCCCATTACGCTGTCGGGGGCTACTTTGATAGATACTGACTTAAACGGATATACTTATATAGCCAACCCGCAAATCTTGTCTGACAATAAAATAAACCAAAAAGGGCAACGCATATTTTATACTTACACTGCCATTCCTCAGAGTACAGGTGCTGACAGTATTCCTTATATCACTATTATGCAAGTGAATAAAGTGCTGACCAAAGAACCTGTCTTCGTAGAAGACAATGATGCAAAAGACTATGGCACAGACCCGATTGAGATTAGCGGGCAAAGTATAAGCAAAGCGCATCTCAACTTACGCTACACCTTTTTAAACGGAGGGAATCATCTTATACCACATTCTATCAGCTTACTCATAGCGAAAGATGCCCAACCGGACGCACGCGGATATTTAAGTGCCGAGTTGCGTCATGATGCGGCCGATGACCTGCAACTCAATGCCAACAGTGGTTATGTCTCATTTACATTGGAAAATATGCCGGGATTTAAAGAAGGTACATTGAAAGGATTTAAGATAAAAACAAAAACGATTAAAAATGAAACCGATATCGTAGAAGTCACGATGAACAATAACAGAAAAAGCATGAATTTCAATATCTAAACCATAACTCAACCCAAAAACTAAACGACCGTTATAATATAATGTCTCATTTATTATAACGAAAGGCGCAGGACGGCATTCACCGGCTGCGCCTTTTTACTTTGTATCTGTTCTTTGTGTGATTACTCTACACGGTTATCATTAGCTGTCCTATAACCTCTCAAGAAATCCGCAACATGCATACGTTTCTTTCCTGCCAGCTGCAAAGACAATATATTAATGAAACCATCTTTTACCGCTATCCGGAAGTCAGTCTTTAAATCTGTACGAATCTCCCCTATCTGCATATCATGCTGACAGAAGATTTTCTCAGCTTCATAAATCTTCATCATCTGCTTACCGGCTCCCCCCATATACAATTCTGTCCATGCAGCCGGATAGGGAGATAAGCCGCGAATAAAATCATAAATCTGTTTCACTCCCTTATTCCAGTCAATGCGACACGTTTCCTTAAAAATCTTAGGAGCCGGACGCAATTCTGCTTCCGACTGAATCAGTTTTTCCTGCGGAACAGGCTTCACCGTACCGGCCAAAATAGCATCTACCGTTTCAAGCACCAACTCTCCTCCCAACATCATCAGTTTATCGTGCACAATTCCCACATTGTCTGTATCGGCAATAGGCACACGCACCTGCTGTATGATTTCTCCGGTATCAATTTCATGCTTCAAGAAGAAGGTGGTGATACCCGTTTCTGTATCTCCATTGATGACTGCCCAATTGATGGGGGCTGCTCCTCTGTACTGAGGCAACAAAGAGGCATGAAGATTGAACGTTCCCAGGCGAGGCATATTCCAAACCACTTCGGGTAACATTCGAAATGCCACCACAATCTGTAAATCCGCCTGCAAAGAACGAAGCTCTTCAACAAAAGATTCATCTTTCAATCTTTCCGGTTGAAGCACGCGCAATCCCTGCGACACAGCATACTGCTTTACAGGACTGGGCTGCAACACACTTCCATGACGCCCCATCGGTTTGTCGGGCATCGTTATCACACCTACTACATTATAACCTCCTTCAACCAGACATTTGAGACTCTCTACCGCAAAATCAGGAGTACCCATATATACAATTCTCAAATCTTTCTTTTCCATACTTATAACTATTAATCTGCTGAAAAATCTACCAATACCTGACGGTATGAGTTGAATATCTTCGACTTGGAAACAAATCCCTTATATTTGCCTAGCTCATCTATCACAGGAAGATTCCAAGCTTTCGTATCATCAAACTTCCTCATAACCTCTTCCATCGAATCATTGACATAAATTCTGGCGGCAGGCGACACCATAAACTTTTCCACTTTGAAACGATGATACAGCTCCTGACGGAACATAATGTTCCTGATATCGTCCAATGCCACAATGCCCAGTAACTCTCCATTCACATCCACAACAGGAAATAAATTACGTTTTGCCTGGGAAATGACTTTTACCATTTCGCCCAAATCCATATCGGGACGAACTTTCTCAAAGTCGGTTTCCACCACGCTTTCGATATTCATCAAGGTCAATACCGCCTTGTCCTTATGATGAGTCAACAATTCTCCTTTTTTAGCCAAGCGCATGGAGTAAATGCTATGCGGTTCAAACACCATGATAGTGAGGTAAGAGCTGACAGACACCATCATCAAAGGCAAGAACAAGTCATAGCCTCCGGTCAGTTCCGCAATAAGGAAGATACCTGTCAAAGGTGCATGCATCACCCCCGACATCAATCCCGCCATTCCCAATAAGGCGAAATTCTTTTCAGGAATATACGGACCGAGATGAAATTCGTTACAGAAATGGGCAAAGATAAATCCGGTGATACACCCTAAAAACAAACTGGGTGCAAAGATACCGCCACAACCGCCACCGCCATTGGTGGCACTGGATGCAAAGACCTTAAATAACACAATCAATGCCAGATAAACAAGCAGCAAACCGCCATATCCATAGAAGATAGAGTTGTTCATCACCGTATCCCAATCCTGATTGGATACCCCATTGAGCAATAAATTTATCGTATCGTACCCTTCACCGTAAAGAGGCGGAAAGAGGAAAATCAAAACACTCAGCATGATGCCGCCAATGGTCAACTTCACATACGGATTATTATAACGACGAAATACATTTTCTACAGAATTCATAGCACGGGTAAAATACAAAGAGACCAATCCGCAAGCAATCCCCAACAAGATAGCCGATGGGATACGCTCCATCAAAAACGGCTCATCCATGTGAAACTTGAACATAGCCTCCGAACCGGTGAGAATATAAGAAACCGTAGCAGCCGTCACACACGACACCAGCAATGGCAAAAGAGAAGCCATCGTCAGGTCTATCATCAAAACTTCCAAAGTAAATACCAATCCGGCAATAGGAGCTTTGAAAATACCTGCCACTGCTCCCGCTGCACCACATCCCACCAAAAGCATCAGTGTCTTATGTTCCATCTTAAAGGCACTGCCCAAATTAGAACCGATAGCAGAACCGGTCAGCACGATAGGCGCCTCAGCTCCCACCGAACCACCAAAACCGATAGTAATGGCACTCGCAATCACCGATGACCAGGTATTATGCCGTTTGATACGGCTCTGACGCCGCGAAATAGCATAAAGAATCTTTGTCACACCATGACTGATATCATCCTTCACAATATGACGTATGAATAAGCCTGTCAAAAAGATACCCACCACAGGATACACCAAATATAACCAGTTCACCCCTGTTGAGTCAAAATTCTCTGTCAGGAATTCCTTAATCCATTCTACCAAAAACTTCAGGAACCATGCTGCCAGTGCAGTAAAAATACCTACCAGAAAGCTCAGTATCAGAATGAAATGTTTTTCCTTTATCCTTTTTTCGCGCCACAGAATAAAGCGCTGCAATAAGCTCTTCTTATCTTCTATTAAAGCATCCATTCTCTCTTTCTTATTCTCTTATAATCTTCACTTCTCCTCCTTTACCCAGCTTAATAATAGCGGAAGGTTTCGGATGTCCGACTTCATCTTGCCTATAACCGACAATATAGTCTACCGCTTGTTTTATTTCCTCGCTTATTTCACTGAAATTAGCAGGTGAAGGCTGACCGCTGATGTTTGCGGAAGTAGATACGATTGCTTTGCGAAAACGGAAACAAAGCTCTTTTGAGAACGCCTCACCTGTTACACGAATGCCAACGCTGCCATCTTCCGCCAACAGATTTTCGGCCAAATTACGAGCACCGTCATAGATAATAGTCAGCGGTTTGGTAGCATAATCTATCAAATCCCACGCAACTGCCGGTACATCCCGTACATAAAAATCGACTTTCACCGAACTGTCTACCAATACCAGCATTGCCTTGCTGTCTGCTCGTTTCTTGATATCATACACACGCTTCACAGCTTCTGCATTGGTTGCATCGCAACCTATTCCCCAGATGGTATCCGTAGGATAAAGAATTATCCCGCCTTTCTGCATTACCTCACAGGCTTTCTTCACGTCTTGTCTAATCGCTTCGTTCATATCGATTTTATTGTTTGAGTTTTCAATTCTACAAATTGCAAATGTAGTAATTTTCCCATTGATTATGACTACTAAAACTAAAAAAGATGCCTAAACAATTACTTCGAACTGTTTAGACATCTTCCCTAAAGTATTTAAAAAGTATATTCAGAACAATGTATTCGTTCCTTCTATCAAATTGCCCATTGCCCATGCAGCACGGATATTCAAATCACGGTCTAAAACCAACAAATCGGCATCTTTGTCTTTTTGCAATGTTCCCTTTCTATCATCTACTCCCATGATGCGTGCCGGTGTTTCCGAAACCATATTGATGGCATCACCCAAAGGAATGCCTGCTTTGACCATCGTACGTACCAATACATCCATTGTAGCAATACTTCCGGCAAGCGAAGAACGGTCTGCCATCTTGCATACACCATCCTCAATAATCACATTCGGGTCAGTTATTTCAACTCCTTCGGCAGCAGCATAAGCCAGCGCATCGGTTACCAGGCAGGTATGGCTCACTCCTTTCAGCTTATAAGCCAACCGCAAGATAGTAGATGGTAAATGAATTCCGTCAGCAATAAGTTCGATAGTCATTCCATCTGTCAGATAGACACTTTCCACCGTTCCTTCATACTTATATTCACGGCGTTTATGAAATCCCGGCATTGCATTGTAAAAATGAGCCGCATGAGTATATCCGGCTTCATAAGCAGCTTTGATACCGTCATATTCGGCTTCGGTATGAGAAATGGCAGCCACTATCCCTTTGGATCTCAGGTAGCCGGCAAATTCCAAAGCACCCGGCAACTCAGGAGATGAATCCCAGCGCTTGATACAATTTGTTTCATCCAACAATGAAGTATATTCTTCTTTATCCGGATTTTTCACCTTACCGGCAAACTGCCCACCTGCCATCTTAGGATTCAGGTAAGGCCCTTCCACATGAAGTCCCAATACCGGACTGTCTTTTTCTTTCATCAGCTTTTCGCATATACTTACAGCTTTACGAATCTCTGAAAAAGGAGAAGATGACAATGTCGGGAAAATACTGGTGGCACCGTGTCTCTGATGTGCTTTGACAGCTGTGCGGAATGCCTCTTCCGTACACTCTGTAAAATCGTGACCACCGCCCCCATGAGCGTGCATACATACAAATCCGGGGACAATATACATGCCTTTGGCATCAATCAGATTGGCGCCAATCAGCGCTAAATCACAGTTGGTAACTTCCAGTATTTTATTATCCCGCATCAACACCGAACCTTCGTCCAGCCAACCCTGCGGGGTAAATATCTTACCATTGATAATTTGAGTTAACATGATATGTAAGTATTAGAATGTTTATTGACCTGCAAAATAAAACATTTTATTTTATTCCTCTTTATAAAATTGAGATTTCTTTCTACTTTTTCCATAAATGTATGGCATCAATCTCCCGAATAGTACAAATAAAACAGGAAGGGAAAGCATCGGCTTTCCCTTCCCACACTTTAACCAAACGTGTATTCTTCCCCTTTTCAGCCTCTTTACAAGTAAAAAGAAGACAGAAAAACATGAAGAGAAGTAATGATGAGCTTACATGCTTCACTTTGTGGTTATTCAATTCTGAATAAGCCACTTAAATACGTACCTCGCGGTGTCGTTATAGTTATAATATAAGTACCTTTTGAGTAACCACTTATATTAAAAACCTCCGGAGCGGAATCAATAAATGAAATAGTACGTTCTTCCATTTCCTGATTATTTTCTTCTGATGCAATCGTCACCGTAGCATCGGAAAGGTCCACATAAAAAGTAATGACAACTTGTGTATCTTGAAGATAAGCCTCTATCGGCAGAGAAGCAGATCTGGCATCGTCCATAATAAAACTTCCCTCAAAATCAATTTCCTTTTCAGGAACTGTTTGCGCAAACATAGGTGCAAAAGACAAGATAAAAAAGATAGTTATCAATACGTTTTTCATAACAAATGTTTTTATTACATTGCGAATTTAGAAAGAGCCCCACAATAATCCAAACAATCGTCCAACTGATTTGCGACATTTACTTTCACTGATTATCAGCATTATATTTCAATGCAGCACTCTTTTTTGCGACAAAACCTGAATAAAACACCTATCTTCTTTTCTTAAAATCTGCAATATAAGCAGCGAAATCATCTTTACTACCTTTGGGAAACCCGAATTTCTCACATATACGATAAATCCATCGTTCTGTCTCTTATACACATCTGACGCTGCC
>ENA-UAMM01000999-UAMM01000999.1-human-gut-metagenome-genome-assembly--contig:-NODE-999-length-10273-cov-6.051771_pt1 | contig 10273 bp, 10 predicted proteins | sample MGYA00243284_ERZ654499 | MGnify/ENA primary metagenome ERZ654499 (study PRJEB26926, sample SAMN06164397) | human gut metagenome | biome: ENVO:00009003; feature: ENVO:2100002; material: ENVO:00002003... | reverse complement strand
TGCAAACACAAACGTGCGTGAAGATGAAGGCTGTGTCGCCCTGATGCGTGGTCCGGTTGTTTACTGTTTTGAGGGAGTTGACAATGGCGAATGTATTCAGGCGCTACGGATTCCAAGAGAGATCAAAGCGGAGACAGAACTTTGCAGGGAAGGTGTATTAGAAGGAAATGTATTGATCCATCTGCCGGGATACCGGATGGAGAGCAGTGATGCACTTTACTCCGAGGAACGCCCGAAGCGGACAGATGTGACGCTGACCGCAATTCCTTATTATGCGTGGGCGAACCGGGGAGAAAACCAGATGCGTGTCTGGATGCCGGAGGAGTGATCTTTCCGACTAGTTTTCTACACGAAATACCAGACATCCGTGTGCTGGCGGGGTGACAGAGATCGCACTGCCGGATACGGATGTTTTTTCTTTGCTCCAGAGTTCTGTCAGACTGGCATTTTCATGGATGCATAATTCATCACCGACACGGAGAGTTTCAATATCACAATGGATCGTCTGTGTTTCATCTGAGAGATTAAAGAAAGCAATAAAATGTTCGCCTGTAACTGCATTATGTGCGCACCAGATGGCTTTTTCATCGTCAAGACATATCTGATGAGGTTTACAGTCCGGTGTCAGCATGGAAAGTATATCGCGGTTGGTCAAAAGTGCAAGCGTGGCATCATCTAATTTTGTCAGTTCACAGCCAAGCATTAAAGGAGAGCCGAAAAGACACCAGAGTGTTAACATGGTATGCTGTTCATCCGGTGTAAAATTAGTGTACCATTCATGTCCGAAGCCTTTTCCAAGCCAGCCGAGCGGCAACATATCACAGTCCGGATAGCATCCCTTTGAAACATGGTTCTGCCAGAGTTCACAGCGGTGGAACATATCTTTTAACAGATCCCATTTATCCCAGAAATCATCGGTGATACGCCACATATTTGCATAAGTCTCATAGTGCCATGCGTGTTCGATCAGTGCAGGTCCCGGAGAAAGGGATAAAACGATCGGCCTGCCACAGCGTGCGATCGCCTTTGCGAGCATTTCTATCTCATGGCGTGCAGAATAAGGATTGGCCGGATAGATATTGGTATTGCAGATATCATCGCACTTGATGAAATCAACACCCCAGGAAGCATAAAGTTCCATCAGGGAATCATAGTAAGCCTGTCCTGCCTCCGTATCGCGGACACCGTACATATCCGGGTTCCATCCACAGATGGAGGAAGGATTTGCGACCATATCGGCAGTCACGTTGCTGCCCTTGATCTTACAATGGTTATGCGCAGCAGTTCTTGGGATTCCGCGCATGATATGGATACCGAATTTTAAACCGAGACTGTGGATATAGTCAGCAAGGTGGGTAAAACCGGTTCCGTCCGCAGAAGATGGAAAACGTGCCGGATCCGGCTGCAGTCTTGAAAATTCATCCATGGCAACATCCGCAAACGGGATATACTGGAACTGATCGCGCATGGAACCGGCACCGATCGCGTACCATTCGATATCAACGATGATATATTCCCATCCGAACTCCTTTAAATGTGCAGCCATGTAATCTGCATTTGCTTTCACGGCATCTTCTGTCACCGTGGTGTCATAGTAATCGTAGCTGTTCCAACCCATAGGCGGCAGCGGTGCAAAATTATTTTTGTTCATAAAAAACCTCCAGAATTGATTTCCTAAGCCGATTATACTATATAGAAATTACAATACAATACGCATTGCATTTCTTTTCACATTTTTTTATAATGAAAATAATGTTGGAACCGTTATTTGATTCTGACATTATTAAAATCAGAATGACAAAAGACATATCACGATAATAAGAAAAATAAGAGGAATAATCATGTCCGAAAAGAAAAAAGTAAAGATAAACGGTTTTGTTTTTACGGATGAAGCGGAAGCAGAGCAGGCGAAAAAGGAAGCACATGGGATTCATTATGTGGAAGAACGCGCAGATATGCATCATCCGGAAACGGTGCTTGAAATATATAATAAAATGGTGAAGCAGGAGCTGTTTGAAACAGCGGTTGGATTTACATACTTAAAAGAACTACAGGAATATCTGATTCAGAATCCGTCCATTAATAACAGTGATATTCTTCCGATTTCCGTGACACATCCGGTGTTAGAGGAGAGCCTCCGGAAAAAATTAAGGATTTCTGCAAAAAACAGGGCGAGCGAAAAGAAGGCGTCAAAAAAAACGGATGGATACCGCAAAAAATATGAGATCACGTTATTTATATCTGTGATACTGGCAGTCAGCGTGATCGGAATGTTTATCGTTGCATCGACGAGCGACAGTCCGACGATCATCAATTATGAAAATAAGCTGATTGATAAATATGCGGCGTGGGAGCAGGAACTTGATGAGAGGGAAGCCGCGTTAAAGGAACGTGAACAGACGGTGGAAGAACCATAGAAGACATCACATTTATTTCATAATTATCTGTTAGGATAACATGCAGGTTTGTACTCTGGCACAAATTTGAGATGTGCAAAAAAGCAGCGCAGAAATGAGGAACAAAGATGGAAAAAATTAAAATATTAGTTGTGGATGATGAAAGCAGAATGAGAAAATTAGTCCGTGATTTTCTGGTCAGGGAAGATTATGAGGTGTTAGAAGCGGGAGATGGAGAAGCAGCACTCGATATTTTTTATCAGGAAAAAAATATTGCATTGATCATTTTAGATGTCATGATGCCAAAGATGAACGGATGGGAGGTCTGCAGGGAAATCAGGGAGACTTCGAAAGTGCCAATTATCATGCTGACGGCGAAGGGGGATGAGGAGGACGAGCTGACAGGGTTCGAACTTGGAGTTGATGAGTATATCTCAAAACCGTTTTCTCCGAAGATCTTAGTTGCGCGTGTCGGTGCAATTTTAAGAAGAAGCGGAAAGGCACCGGAGGAGGGAAAACTTCTTTCCATCGGCGGCATCGTGATCGATCAGACTGCACATACAGTGACGGTGGATGGCAGACAGATCGAATTAAGCTTCAAGGAATTTGAACTGCTTACCTATTTTATGGAAAACGAAGGCATTGCACTTTCCAGGGAAAAGATTCTTAATCATGTCTGGAACTATGATTATTTCGGGGACGCCAGAACAATCGATACACATGTCAAAAAACTGCGTGCCAAGATCGGTGAAAAAGGAGATTACATCAAAACCATCTGGGGCATGGGTTACAAATTTGAAGCAGAAGAAAATGGCAGTGATAAGTAATGATGAAAAGCAGGAAAAAAGAATTTAAAAGAAAATATTTTGGTTCACTGACACACCAGTTGATCCTGATCAGTATCTGTCTGGTTACGGGAACACTTCTTTTGTGCTGGTTTATCAACACGGTTTTTTTAGAACCGTACTATGTGATCAATAAACAAAATACGCTGCTTTCCGGATTTGAGACGATCGATGAAGCGAGTGAGGCAGGGACACTTGATGACAGTTCTTTTGATGTGACATTTGACAATCTCTGTGCAAATGGGAATATCACCGTCATGATCATAAGCTCCGACCGGACGATCGTGCGGTCTTCCGTCAATGATACGCAGAAAATGATGCTGGAATTTATGAATATCATTTTTGGCGAAAAACAAAATGAAGTGACGGTGATGATGCAGTCGGATAATTATATTATTCAAAAACAGACGGATACCAGGTTAGATTCAGAGTTTCTGGTCCTTTACGGAACACTTTCAAACGGCAATCTGATCCTGATGCGTACCGCACTTGAGAGTATCAGGGAAAGCGTCAATCTGTCCAATACATTTCTGGCATGTGTGGGTGTTGTCGCTGCAATCATCAGTGCAGTCGTGATCGTGTTTGTCTCAAGAGGCATTACAACACCGCTTCTGCGTCTGACCGATATCTCAAAACGCATGACGGAGCTTGATTTTGAGGCAAAATACCAGCCGGGGCGCAGATACCACAACGAGGTAGATGAGTTAGGCGAATATATGAATGTCATGTCGACCACGTTAGAGCATACGATCTCCGAACTGAAAAGCGCAAATAACCAGCTGCAGATCGATATTGACAAAAAGACGCAGATCGATGAGATGCGCAAAGAGTTTTTATCCAATGTATCGCACGAGTTAAAAACACCGCTTGCACTGATCCAGGGCTATGCGGAGGGATTGAAAGAATGTATCAATGATGATGCGGAGAGCAGGGACTTTTACTGCGAAGTCATCATGGACGAAGCGGACAAGATGAATAAAATGGTCAAAAAACTGCTCACTTTAAACCAGCTCGAATTTGGCAATGAGGTCATCACCATGGAGCGGTTTGACCTGACAGAACTGATCCGGGGGGTGATCAATTCGTCTGCGATCCTTTTGAATCAGAATGAGATCACATTGGACTTTACACAGCAGGAACCGTTATATGCGTGGGCGGATGAATTTAAGGTGGAAGAGGTAGTGACCAACTATCTGAGCAATGCGATCCATCACGCAGAGGGAGAAAAGCGGATCGATATCAGCTGTGTACAGAAAGGGGACAAAGTCCGCGTCAGTGTTTTTAACACGGGAAATCCGATACCGGAAGAAGATGTGGACAATATCTGGATCAAATTTTACAAAGTGGATAAAGCGAGAACCAGAGAATACGGTGGCAGCGGCATCGGTCTGTCAATCGTCCGGGCAATCATGGATTCGTTCCATCAGAAGTGCGGCGTGATCAATCATGAGGACGGAGTGGAATTCTGGTTTGAACTAGAAACAAATAATGGAAATTTTTTTAGTTGATAAATCATACCAAAAATGCTAACATATGGGTATAGTTCGTGACAATAGAATGTTCGCAGAGTGCGCATTCTGTTGTTCATGATAATAGAATATTCGCAGAGCGTGAGTTCTATTATTTACAGATATTTTGAGAGGAATGCCATGAAAAGAACGGGAATGAGATTAACGGCAGTGGCAGCAGTGACAGCGTTGCTGCTCGGTGGATGTGGAGAACAGCCATACAGTTTAACAGAAGATGAGGAAGGCATGATTGTGGATTACTCGGCACACGCTGTGGCAAAATTTAATACGAGCCAGCCTGACGGTCTTGCAAATGTGAGCCGCAATGAGCAGGAAACAGAGGCAGTGGATGAGTCACAGACGACGGAGACGGAGAATAAAATCACACTGGATGCATCCGGCAATGCAGCTGCAGGAGACCAGAGCACAGAGAATAAAACAGCAGAGCCGTCGACACTGGATGAACTGTTTGGAGGAGAAAATCTGTCGGTCACATATACCGGAGCAGAAATTGCAGCAAATTATATGGAGGGCGGTTATTATTCGCTGGATGCAGAGCAGGGCAAGACATTTGTGATTGTCGGTATTGATATTACAAATTCCGGAGCGGATGAAATAGCGATAGATAACTTTGCAAAGACACCGAAGTTCTCTGTTATGGTCAATGGTCAGGAAAAAGCAGAGGAAGAAAATACAATACTTCCATCTGATTTTGCACTGTATCAGGAAACAGTCCCGGCTGGAGTAACAGAAAATACTATCTTATTGTTTCAGGTGCCGGACAGTGTGACCAGTGTGGACAGTCTGGATCTGTTTGTAAATATCAGCGGTACAAATTATCAAATTACTTTGTAATGATATTAGTAATGTGCTATAATAAATGCAGTATTTATGCAATGGAAAAAGAGACGAATTGCGTAGCAGATGATACGCGGGAGGAGAGACAGGAATGGATACAAATATACTTTTAGAGTCAGGAACAAATGAACTGGAGGTCCTGGAATTTACATTAGGAAATAATCATTATGGAATCAATGTTGCAAAGATCAGAGAGATATTGACGTATCAGCCGGTTACACCAGTACCAAATTCTCATCCAAGTGTGGAAGGTATTTTTATGCCGCGTGATACGATGATTACTGTTGTTAATCTGAAAAGATGCCTGGGAATGCCGGAGGACGGAGAAAACAAAGGACTTTTTATCATCACGAACTTTAACAAATTAAATATTGCGTTTCATGTAGATGCTGTGATTGGTATCCATCGTGTATCATGGGAATCCATCATCAAACCGGATTCAACGATCAATACGGAGAATAACAGTGCATCCACAGGTGTCATTAAGATGGATGACAAGCTGATCATCATCCTTGATTTTGAGAAGATTGTATCCGATATCAGCCCGGAGACAGGACTTAAGGTATCAGATGTTGATAATATGGTAAGCCGTGAACGTTGTGACTCTCCGATCCTGATCGCTGAGGATTCACCGCTTCTTAGCCGCTTGATCACAGATTGTCTGAAGAAGGCAGGATACACCAATCTGATTGTGACAATGAACGGTCAGGAAGCATGGGACAAACTTACTGAATTTGAAAAAGCAGGCAATGTGCGTGACAAGGTTCACTGTATTATCACGGATATCGAGATGCCGATGATGGATGGACACAGACTGACCAAACTGGTTAAGACAAATGATAATATGAAGAAGATACCGCTCATTATTTTCTCATCTTTGGTCAATGAGGAAATGAGAATTAAAGGCAAACAGTTAGGGGCAGATGCTCAGTTGACAAAACCTGAAATCGGCAATCTTGTAGAGGCTATTGACAATTTAATTGATAAAAGCATTGATTAGGTTGAAGCGAAGAGGGGGATGTGATGTATTGTCACATCCCCAAATTAAGTTATAGGCTTGACGGAGGTATCGGATGAGCGGGACAGAAGATTATCTGGATGGACTGTTAAATTCCATATCTGAAAAAGATTTGGATACAAAGAAAAAAACCGGGAGTGAAACGATGCAGACAGAGGAAGATATTATGAATGATATGGAAAATGATTTACTTTCCAAAGAAGCGGAAGATAATTTTTTAGAACAGTTTGAAAAAGAATTGCAAAATGAGAAGTCGTCACCGGAAGAGGAAAAAACGGATGATTTCTTTAACAGTTTAGATCAGATTGTGGATGGAGCAGATCATAATAATAATGATGATGATTTCCTGATGGATACGCTTGGAGATATCCCGGGTATCGATGATGTGACAAAAACAGAAGATTTGTCACAGGCACAGACGATGGAAAAAGAGCCGGATGAACAGTCTGAAGATACAGCAGAACCGGCACAGGCGTCAGATGATGCCGGAAGTGATACTTTTGGTATGGATGATGCAGGCAGCACAGGACTGGATGATTTTGGAGACCTTGGCGGGGCTGATATGTTTGGAGACAGTGAGGCAGAAGAAACCGAAATTACTCCGGATGGCATAGAAGAAACTCCGAAAAAAGAAGGTTTTCTAAAAAAATTATCACGCATTCTTTTTGGGGAAGATGATGAGGATGAAAAAGGTGATTCTGTCTCATCTCAAAAAGAACCGCTAACAGGAGAAAATGCGGGTGACATTGATTTGTCAGATCCAAATATGCAGATATTGCAGGAACTGGGAGATATTCCGGATATATCGGATGCACCGAAGGAAGAAGAAAAGCCGGATCCGAAAGAAGAGAAAAAGAAGAAAAAAGAGAAAAAGAAAAAAGAAAAGAAGCCAAAGAAAGAAAAGAAACCAAAGCCAAAGCCGCCAAAGGAACCGGATCTGACTCCTCCATTGCCGAAGGTGCCGGTAATTCTGATCTTTGTAATGGTATTTTCATTCCTTATTCTTGTGGTGTTAGCAACAAATCTGGTCGGCTATTCAAGCAGCTTTTCAAATGCAGAAGACGCATATGCAAAGGGTGATTATGAGCAGGCATTTCAGGATGTGGCAGGTCTTGAAGTGAAAGAGAAAGATCAGGATACCTACAGAAAATACCGTATTCTGGCATATACAGCAGGTCAGTACAGAGCATATCAGAATCTGGTGAACCAGAAAATTTATGATATGGCACTGGATTCACTGATCAGCACGATCGGAAGATGTGAAGAATACAGCAGTGATGCCAAAGAACTTGGATGTGAAGGAGAGATTTCAGACATACAGGCAAAGGCAGAGGAAGCATTAGAAGCATTTAAGATTGATACGGAAAAAGCACTTGAAGTATATGACATGAAGGATCGGACTGCATATTCAAAAGAGATTTATCAGATACTGGATGATGCAGGACTTAGTGAGGAATAAAAATGATAGCGATCATTGACTATGATGCAGGCAATTTAAAAAGCGTACAAAAGGCACTTGACTTTTTACATCAGGAATGCGTGATAACGAGGGATTTTCATGAAATCCGTCAGGCAGACAAGGTAATCTTACCGGGGGTTGGTTCTTTCGGTGAGGCGATGGCCCAGTTAAAAAAATATGAACTGGATAAAGTGATACAGGAAGTGGCGGAGGAGAAAAAGCCATTTCTTGGCATCTGCCTTGGTCTGCAGCTTTTATTTGAGGGCAGTGAGGAAAGCAGCGGAGTGGAAGGTCTGCATTTGTTAGATGGGCAGATTCTGCGTATACCAGATACAGAGGAATTAAAAATACCGCATATCGGATGGAATTCACTGGATCTATGGAATAATGGAAGGCTCTTTGCAGGATTGCCGGAGCATCCATATGTTTATTTTGTTCATTCTTATTATCTGAAAGCAAAAGATGACAGAATTGTGAAAGCAACTACGGAATATGGCACACATATTCATGCTTCCGTGGAACAGGACAATATCTTTGCATGTCAGTTCCACCCGGAAAAGAGCAGTACAGTCGGACTTAAGATACTAGAAAATTTTGCCGGGATTTAAGACAGGAGGATAAAAATGTTTACAAAACGAATTATTCCGTGTCTGGATGTGAATAACGGACGTGTGGTAAAGGGTGTTAATTTCGTAAATTTAAGGGATGCAGGAGATCCGGTTGAGATCGCAGCGGCTTATGATAAGGCGGGGGCAGATGAACTGGTATTTCTCGATATCACAGCAACCTCAGATGCCAGAGAGACGGTCGTGGATATGGTGAGCAAAGTGGCAGAAAAAGTGTTTATTCCATTTACTGTAGGCGGCGGTATCCGTACTGTGGATGATTTCAAGGCATTACTCCGTGAGGGTGCGGACAAGATATCGATTAATTCTTCTGCAATCAACCGTCCGGAACTCATCAGTGAGGCGGCAGATAAGTTTGGCAGCCAGTGTGTGGTGGTAGCGATCGATGCAAGAAAGCGTGCAGACGGTTCGGGTTGGAATATTTACAAGAACGGTGGACGTATTGATGTCGGAATTGATGCTGTGGAATGGGCAATGAAAGCGGACCGGCTTGGCGCAGGAGAAATTCTTCTGACCAGTATGGATTGTGATGGAACCAAGGCAGGTTATGATCTTGAACTGACCCGTATGATCGCAGAAAATGTTTCTATTCCGGTGATCGCTTCCGGTGGAGCGGGGACGAAAGAGCATTTTTACGATGCGCTGACGGAGGGAAAAGCGGATGCAGCGCTTGCTGCTTCTTTATTCCATTACAAAGAACTTGAGATCTGTGATCTGAAAGATTATCTGGCAGAACGCGGTGTCTCTGTCAGAAGATAATAAGAGGGTAAATATCATGGCAATGATTACGAATGACTGGCTCCCGGCAATTCAGGGAGAGTTTAAAAAGCCATATTACAGGGAACTATTTCAATTTGTAAAAGAAGAATACAGCAGGGCGGTCATTTATCCGCCGGCAGATGATATCTTCAATGCGATGCATTTTACACCACTTAGCGAGGTAAAAGTACTGATCTTAGGACAGGATCCGTATCACAATGAGAATCAGGCACATGGTCTGAGCTTTTCCGTACTGCCATCACAGAAGGAGATCCCGCCATCTCTGCAGAATATTTACAAAGAGCTTCAGGATGATCTGGGATGCTATATTCCGAACAACGGATATTTAAAAAAATGGGCGGATCAGGGCGTACTGCTTTTAAACACGGTGCTGACTGTCCGTGCACATCAGGCGAATTCCCATCAGGGAAGAGGCTGGGAGCAGTTTACGGATGCAATCATACAGGCAGTCAATGCACAGGACCGGCCAATCGTATATATGTTGTGGGGAAGACCGGCACAGAGCAAGATACCGATGCTGACAAATCCGAAGCATCTGATTTTAAAAGCGCCACATCCAAGCCCACTTTCTGCATACAGAGGTTTTTTTGGATGCAGACATTTCAGTCAGGCAAATGATTTCTTAAAAGCAAATGGGATCGAGCCGATCGACTGGCAGATCGAAAACCTGTAAGTTCCCATAAATGAGGAGTGCCCAGACACCTTTCGGCGCCCGGGCTATTATGAAAAAAATTTATCAAGTATATTATAACAAGTTGTCTAAGTACTGTCTCTTATACACAT
>ENA-UAMM01000997-UAMM01000997.1-human-gut-metagenome-genome-assembly--contig:-NODE-997-length-10274-cov-12.120462_pt1 | contig 10274 bp, 8 predicted proteins | sample MGYA00243284_ERZ654499 | MGnify/ENA primary metagenome ERZ654499 (study PRJEB26926, sample SAMN06164397) | human gut metagenome | biome: ENVO:00009003; feature: ENVO:2100002; material: ENVO:00002003... | reverse complement strand
GTATCACGTGACTCTACCTCATATTCCTCGATATGAACTGATGTATACACATCATACTCTACGAGACGCTCTGAAAGAAGAACGGCATCCTCGTAGTTGTATCCTTCCCATGTCATGAATCCGATAAGCGGGTTCTTTCCAAGAGCAAGCTCTCCCTGACTTGTTGAAGGACCGTCTGCGATAACATCGCCTGCCTTAACCTTGTCACCCTTAAATACGATAGGTCTCTGGTTGTAGCAGTTTGACTGGTTAGAACGAGAGAACTTTGTAAGGATATACTCTCTCTTGTTTCCGTCAGTCTCTTTTATGATAATGCGGTTTGACTCTGAAGATAATACCTCTCCGTCTGCCTTTGCAACTACGCAGACACCTGAGTCAACTGCGGCCTTTGTCTCAATACCTGTACCAACTACAGGAGCCTCTGTGGTCAGAAGCGGAACGGCCTGACGCTGCATGTTTGATCCCATGAGGGCACGTGTAGGGTCATCGTTCTGCAAGAACGGAATCAGCGCTGTAGCTACTGAGAATACCATCTTTGGAGATACATCCATATAATCAAATGCTGACTTATCGTACTCCTGAGTTTCCTCTCTGTAACGACCTGAAACTGAGTTACGTATGAAATGTCCTTCGGCATCAAGCTTCTCATTAGCCTGTGCTACGTGGTAGTTGTCCTCCTCGTCGGCTGTCATGTATACAACCTCTTCTGTGACTACCGGGTTCTTAGGATCAGTCTTGTCAATCTTACGGTATGGAGCCTCTACGAAGCCATACTCATTGATTCTCGCATAGCATGCAAGTGAGTTGATAAGACCGATGTTTGGTCCCTCAGGAGTCTCTACAGGACACATACGGCCGTAGTGAGTGTAATGTACATCTCGAACCTCGAATCCGGCACGGTCTCTTGAAAGACCACCAGGTCCAAGTGCTGATAAACGTCTCTTGTGAGTAAGCTCTCCAAGAGGGTTGTTCTGATCCATGAACTGTGAAAGCTGTGAAGAACCGAAGAATTCTTTAACAGCGGCAGTTACAGGCTTTATATTGATAAGTGACTGAGGTGAAATTCCCTCTAAGTCCTGTGTAGTCATTCTTTCACGAACAACACGCTCCAGTCTTGAGAGACCGATACGGTACTGGTTCTGTAACAGCTCTCCAACCGCACGGATACGTCTGTTTCCAAGATGATCGATATCGTCATCTGTTCCTGCGCCCCACTCTAAGTGCATATTGTAGTTGATAGTTGCGAAGATATCCTCTTTAGTAATATGCTTTGGAATAAGGTCAGATATATCTCTCTTTATAGCCTCGATTCTGTCCTCAAGGGAATCATACTCCTCGAGAATCTGAGCGAGTACCGGATAGTAAACAAGCTCAGTAACACCGATAGACTTAGGATCCTCAAGCTCAGGAATCCAGCTTCTGATGTCAACCATCATAGAAGAAAGAATCTTGACATTTCTTGTCTCTGTCTGAATCCATAAAGCAGGAACAGCAGCGTTCTGGATCTGTGTAGCAAGCGCACGGTCAACAACAGTACCTGCCTCAGCGATAACCTCACCTGTAGAAGGATCCACTACGTCCTCAGCTAAAACCTGTCCACTGATACGGTTCTTTAAAGCAAGCTTCTTATTAAACTTATAACGTCCTACCTTGGCAAGGTCATATCTTCTAGGATCGAAGAACATTGCTGTGATAAGGCTCTCTGCACTCTCAACTGAAAGTGGCTCGCCCGGACGAATCTTCTTATATAACTCTAATAAACCAGCCTCATAGCTTCCCTGTGGCTCACGCTCTGTGATTGCAGGGTCCTTGCTGAATGATGCCTGGATCTTTGGCTCATCTCCGAACATATCGAGAATAGCCTGGTTTGTACCTACTCCAAGTGCACGTAAAAGTACTGTGATAGGTACCTTACGTGTTCTGTCTACTCTTACATAAAAAACGTCGTTAGAGTCTGTCTCATACTCAAGCCATGCACCACGGTTTGGAATAACAGTACAAGAATACAGGGTCTTTCCGAGCTTATCATGAGCAATTCCGTAATAAATACCAGGAGAACGAACTAACTGACTGACAATAACTCGCTCTGCACCGTTGATTACGAATGTACCGGTCTCTGTCATTAAAGGCAGATCACCCATGAAAATTTCATGCTCATTAATCTCATCTGTCTCTTTGTTGTGAAGTCTGACTTTAACCTTTAAAGGAGCTGCGTATGTTGCATCTCTTTCCTTGCACTCAGGAATTGTATACTTTACATCATCTTCGCATAATGTAAAATCTACAAAATCAAGACTAAGCTTTCCGCTGTAATCTGTGATTGGAGAGATATCCGCAAAAGCTTCCTTGAGACCTTCGTCTAAGAACCACTGATAAGAATCCTTCTGGACCTCAATCAGATTTGGCATCTGCAGAACCTCTTTTTGTCTTGAGTAACTCATACGCATGCTTTTTCCGGATGTGACCGGACGTATTCTGTTTTTCTCCATTGACGTTTCACCTCTCGTTTTTATTTTAATCTAGCAAGTATCTAGATAATGATTCAAAAACCACCCCAGTTACTATATCTTGTGGTTTTTCTCTTGTGCACATATTTGTGAATGCATTTTAGTGTAATTTACCTATTGACAAATTTGCATCATTTAAAAAATTGCATAAAAATGCCACTGCACCACAATAGTGCAACGTATACTATACAACAAATCACCGACAATTGCAAGTACTTTTTTATTTTTTTCACTGTCGCGCAATAATTTTCATCGCCGTCGGATAGGCTACGAGCGGAGGTCCCAAAAATGCTCAGGCATTTTCGGGACGCGCTCCGACTGTCGCGCAATAAAAACATAAAAAAGAGCCAAGGTGCAAATAGAATTTGCCCTTGGCTCTTTTTTATGTTTTTACTCCGCTCGTAGCCTATCCGACTATTTAAGTGTAACCTTAGCACCCTCTGCCTCAAGTTTAGCCTTAGCATCCTCTGCTGAAGCCTTGTCAAGCTGCTCTTTGATAACCTTTGGTGCGCCATCAACAGCGTCCTTAGCCTCTTTAAGTCCAAGACCTGTGATCTCACGAACAACCTTGATAACCTTAACCTTGTTTGGTCCAACCTCTGTAAGCTCTACGTCGAACTCAGTCTTCTCCTCAGCTGCTGCTCCGTCAGCTCCTGCTGCTGCAACTACAACACCTGCTGCTGCAGAAACACCGAACTCTTCTTCACAAGCTTTTACTAAATCATTTAACTCTAATACGCTTAACTCTTTGATAGCATCAATAAACTCTGCTGTTGTTAACTTTGCCATTATAATTTCCTCCATTTAAAAATTTAATTATGATAATAAGGTTCAAATATAATATTTGAATTATTCTGCTGCTGGAGCTTCCTCTGCAGCATCCTCTGCTGGTGCTGCCTCTACGGCTGCATCTGCAGCGCCACCCTGCTCTGCGATCTGATTGAGTACACGAGCAAGATTTGTGATAGGTGACTGAATGCTTCCAAGTAATTTTCCAAGAAGCTCATCTCTGCTAGGTACAGCGGCGATTGCCTTCATACCCTCAGCATCATAAAATGTTCCCTCAACTACACCTGCTTTAATCTCTAAAGCCGGAGCTGTTTTAGCGAACTTAGCTAAGATTCTAGCTGGTGCTGTTGCATCCTCTGCTGATACAGCGAATGCGCTTGGTCCTTCAAGGACATCCTTTAATCCCTCGAACTCTGTTCCCTGGATTGCACGGTTTACTAAAGTATTCTTGTATACCTTGTAAGTTACACCGGCTTCTCTTAACTGTTTACGTAACTGAGTATCCTCTGCTACTGTGAGTCCTAAGTAATCAACAACTACTACTGACTGTGCACCATTGATAACACCGGAAATCTCATCTACGATTGGCTGTTTAAGTTCTACCTTTGCCACGATTCATTTACCTCCTTTTAGATTTTCGCATAAAAGACATGAGGTATTTGATTTATTAATCAAAGAAACCCTCCTGCCTGTCGACAGAAGGGTACAAGTCAAAATTCAAGATAAATCTCGAAAATTCCCTCGGTAGGTTCTACGTTTACGCCTTGCGGCACCTACTGTCTTCGGCAATATGCATTGCAATTATATCAAACTATATTACGGATGTCAATTACTTTCCGCAAAACTTTTGCTTGGCGTTTGATAGGTCTTGTAAATTGTTTTACTGTAACTGTTTAACTATCTTACTGTGTAATCTTAACCACGTTTAACTTAACGCCAGGTCCCATTGTAGATGTAAGAGTTGCGCTCTTAATGTACTGACCCTTTAAGCTAGCAGGTTTTGCTTTATTAATTGCACCCATAAGAGACTGGAAGTTGTCGTTTAACTGCTCGTCTGTGAAAGATGCTTTTCCAACTGGCACATGGATAATGTTTGTCTTGTCCAATCTGTACTCAATCTTACCGGCTTTGATATCGTTAACAGCTTTTGTTACATCCATAGTAACTGTTCCTGCCTTTGGGTTTGGCATTAAGCCCTTTGGTCCAAGGACACGTCCTAAACGACCAACAACACCCATCATATCAGGTGTAGCAACTACAACGTCGAAGTCTAACCATCCCTCGTTCTGGATCTTTGGAATTAACTCCTCGCCTCCAACGAAGTCAGCTCCTGCTGCCTGTGCCTCGTCAACCTTAGTTCCCTTAGCGAAAACTAAAACCTTAACTGTTTTTCCTGTTCCGTGTGGTAATACAACCGCACCACGGATCTGCTGCTCTGCGTGACGTCCGTCGCAGCCTGTTCTAAGATGAAGCTCGATTGTCTCGTCAAATTTAGCTGTAGCATTTTTCTTTACGATAGAGATAGCGTCAGCAACATCGTACTGCTCTTTCTTATCAAATGCCTTAACAGCGTCTTGATACTTCTTTCCTCTTTTCATGAAAAAATAACCTCCTGGTGGTAATATCGGGAGAGGACCCTCCCACATTTACGTTTCTTTGTTATTATTTTGAGTTGCATAAATTTGCAACTATTTTAGGGGTATGTTGGTTTCGCTAAGTGTTAGTCAACCACTTCAACACCCATTGATCTTGCTGTACCAGCGATCATGCTCATTGCAGACTCAAGTGAAGCTGCGTTTAAGTCAGGCATCTTAAGCTCAGCGATTTCCTGAACCTGTGCCTTTGTGATCTTAGCAACCTTCTTCTTGTTTGGCTCACCTGAACCAGACTGAATCTTGCAAGCTTTCTTGATTAATACCGGAGCAGGTGGAGTCTTAGTAATGAAACTGAAACTTCTGTCTGCATATACAGTAATAACTACAGGGATAATTAAGTCGCCCTGATCGGCTGTCTTTGCATTAAACTGCTTTGTGAACTCTACGATGTTTACACCGTGCTGTCCAAGTGCAGGTCCAACTGGAGGAGCTGGAGTTGCCTTTCCAGCAGGGATCTGCAATTTAATGTATCCTTCTACTTTCTTTGCCATTTGGAATTGCCTCCTTAATTTGTTTTCTTAACATCTGCGAAACTTACTTCTACCGGTGTCTCGCGACCGAACAGCTCTACATTAATTGTAACTGTCTGCTTGTGATAATTCATAGCTGTGATAACACCGACTGTATCCTTCCAGACACCGCCGATAACGACTATCATGTCACCCTCAGCAAAATCAACTACCACGTTTTCCGTCTTAATACCCAAAGGTCTCATCTCGGCTTCTGTGAGAGGAACCGGTTTGCTTCCCGGACCTACAAATCCAGTTACGCCTCTGGTATTTCGTACAACGTACCATGTATCATCATTCATAATCATATGAATAAGAACATAGCCTGGAAACATCTTCTTGGAAACCTGTTTACGAACACCGTTCTTCACCTCTGTAACGTCCTCCAATGGAACACGCACTTCAAGGATCTGGTCCTCAAGATGTCTGTTTTCGATTGTTTTGTCAATATTAGCTTTGACTTTGTTTTCATAACCTGAATAGGTATGAACTACATACCAGTTCGCTTCTGTCATAATCACTTTGCCTCCGTTTTAAAAATGTAAACCAATAAGGAAATCTACGCCCTGCTGGATACCCCAGTCAAGAAGCGCAATAATAAGACCGGTAACTACTGAAACCGCCAGTACTGCAATGGTCTGTCTGATGACCGATTGCTTCTCAGGCCAGATAATCTTCTGAAATTCAGCTTTCAGACCTGAAAACCAGCTTGTTTTTGGAGCCTTTTCGACTTTTTCATTCTGTCCCATAATGTACTCCTTCACTCAGTTCCTAGACTATTTTGTTTCCTTGTGCATTGTATGAGTTCTGCAGAATCTACAATACTTCTTGGTTTCCATTCTGTCCGGATGAGTTTTTTTGTCCTTTGTCATGTTGTAATTACGACGCTGACATTCTGTGCACGCTAATGTAATCTTTGTACGCACGACTTCCACCTCCGTTTAAATTCTTTGTTGTTTGTACCCTTAAAAAAAGGCATAAAAAAAAGACCTATTTCCAAGCCTGTATACTATATCACAGTTGAGCCGTAACCGTCAATAGCTATTTTAAAATTTATTGCAAATTCTTTTGAACAGTGCCGCTGTCTGTACCTTTTTGTATGTCCGGCAGCAATTAATTTTTATAAATCTTACAGATACATAACTAAATATAGTACATTTATCTGAATTTTTCAAGTATTTTGTTGTTGTAAATCCTCAATTATGACGATATAATATATGTGTATAAGTAGGATTTGATAATTAAAAATTTTACATAGCTTATTATAGCTGCAGTTAAGCATTAGTAATCGCAGCTATACAATATGATATTTAAAGGATTACCATTTAACGGATTAAACGATTTTCACGGATGAAAGGAGGGGTCTTTATGGCAAAGATAGACAGTGCCTATGCTTACTATGCCAGCACTTATGCCAATAAAGAGGTATCGCGCTATGATTCGCACAAGAAAAGCGACCTGCGCAAGATATACAACAGAATAATAAAGACAAATAAAGAGTCCCCTCTGTACAAGATTTCCAATATGTCCGAGGCCAAGAAATATGCTATCGATATAAAGGAAAGCTCTAAGGCCATCTTAAATGCCGTGGATTCGCTTTCTGATAAATACGCAGACTCCTCTGACTCCTTCCAGAAGAAGGTTGCGGAGTCATCTAATGAGGATGCTGTAGGCGTGCGCTACGTGGGTGACGGCTCAGAGAATAAAGGAGCAGACGGCTTTGATATAGAGGTCAGGCAGCTCGCCGCACCACAGGTCAATACCGGCAGCTACTTAGACAGCAAGGCCCTGTCCTTTATACCGGGCAGCTATTCCTTTGACATAAATACCAATGCATCATCCTATGAGTTCCAGTTCGGAGTGAGCACCGGTGAAACAAACGACGAAGTGCAGGACAAGCTCAAGAGGCTCATAAACGCATCCGGTCTTGGCATTGAGGCAGACATAGTCCATGATGACTCAGGCAAGGCAGCGCTTCAGCTTACATCAATGCAGACAGGTCTCAGCGAGACTGAGGATTCTCTCTTTAGTGTGGCACCGTCAGCTAACGCAGATTCCATAAGCATGATGAAGCAGCTTGGTATTGATAAGGTATCATCCCCTGCCCACAACTCTGACTTTTCGCTGAATGGCACCGCGCACTCATCCTTGTCCAACACCTTTACCATCAATAATACCTTTGAGCTCACGCTCAAAAAGCCGACCACAGATACAGGTGCCGCAGCCATCGGTTTTAAGGCCAATTCCGATGCAGTTGCCGACAATGTGCAGACTCTGGTTGACGCATACAATAAGATGATAGACGTGGCAGATGATTATTCAATGACCAACTCTGCAGATGCCGCAAGGCTGCTTCGTGATATAAGCTCCATCACAAAGGGCTCACAGTCAAAGCTTTCCTACATCGGTCTCATGACAGACGATGACGGCAAGCTCACTATTGACCGCGATATCCTCGCCGGTGCGCTTCGTCCGGACAGAGCTGATGACACCTTCAACACTCTTACAGCACTAAAGGATGCAATAGGTGACAAAGCAAACTCTGTGACAGTCAACCCTATGAACTATGTACAGAAGGTTGTTGTGGCATATAAGAATCCCGGGCACAATTTCAACACACCATATATTTCGTCAATTTATTCAGGCATGATGCTTGACAGCTACGCATAAACGGCTGTTGTACCAAATCAGTACAACAGCCGTTATTTTATATTTTTTATAATAGTGGCTGCAAATCTCCCACCATTTTTTCCTCAAGCGTCCTGAGCCTCTCTGCAATTGCCACACTCTTTGAATCAGCATCGCGATATTCATTGAGACTGCCGCTGATTGTCTCTATGCCCATATTACAGCCCTCCGTCAGAAGTTTTGCTGCCTGGGACTGATCATCATTCACAGCCATCTTCATTGCAGTCTGCAGCTTCGCAGCCATCTTTGCAAACACCCCCGGTTCCTTAATATCTGCACCTGCTTTGTCAAGCATATCCCTGCAATCCACTGACAGCCCGGTGTGCTCATCATAGTACTTGTCTATCAGCTCCCGAAGCTGCTTGTCATCTGTGTGTTCTCTTATATCGTCCATGCTCTCAAGTGCCATCTTACAGCCGGCTATGCAATCCTGAAGCAAGAGCACCGAATCATGATTCTCAATATTTCTGCTCATAGAAAAACCTCCATACCTTTTTTATCAGTATGGAGGTTTTCATGAAAAAATATTCACTACACAATCGGAAACTCAAGCTTCACCCAAAACTTCCCATGTTCTCGTTTAAAGCTCATGCTTCCATTCATGCGCTGCATAATCGCTTCCACGCTCTTAAGCCCTATCCCGGCACTTTTAAGAAGTGTTTTATTGTCACATACACCATTGCCAATTTCAACGCTAAATGTTTTTTTCGTAAAAGCTGTTTTCATAACAACAGGCTTTTTATTGTCCGCATATTTATATATATTATCCGTCAGATTGGAAAATATTCTGGTCAAAAATGCCATATTAACAGCAACCTTTACTTGCTTAAAGCTTATTCCTTCTGCATCAACCTCATAATTGCTTTTCATAAGCTGAGCACACACATCTGAGAGGTAATCTCCAAATATATACTCAACATCCATTGATGCATCCAATTCAATAGGTCTTTGTGAACCGGCAATTGAAAAATCCAGCAGATTGTCTACCTGAGTCCTGATATCCAATACCTTTTCACTTATAAAATTAAGATTTTTCATATTCTCGGCATATGCTTCGTTCTCCAGTTTCATTACATCAACATATGTCATAACACCGGTCAACGGCGTACGCAGGTCATGAGCCATATTACGCATCAGTTCATCCTTTTCCTGTCGCGCTTTTTTCTCCTGTTCCTGTGATGCTTCAAGCTCTGTTTGATAGCCCGCTATAATTTTTCTGATGCGTAGATACACAAATACAATTCCCATCATAAGAGAAAATCCCACATCAAAAATCATTAAAGCTATATAATATTTTATCGTAAATCCTGTATATATAAATACTTCCGCCTTAATATCGGAGAACTGGACAGGCAGCTCATAGCTTCCTGTAAATCGGTAATCATACATATTTTTAGCCGGAGATATAAGCTTATCTACATTTGATTTATTGTATATTACCTTCCCCTCTTCCTTAACACTATAAAACGAAATATCATGATCCGACATCCATTCATCATATTGCTCGACATCTGTAGTACTTATATTATTATCAGACACATATTGTTGAAACTCATCTATATATGGCTTTTCATTATCGTATATTAAATGAGATGTACCTTCAATATAATTGTTCAGTAAATCAATTCCCAGATAATATAATAGTCCAAAAACAACACATGTCCCTATAATCGCAATTGCAAATGTCAAAGACAGCTTTTTCTTTACCCTCTTTAAATCATCTCTCAAAACGGTATCCTCTTCCCCATTCTGTGTGTACGCATGCATCACCACATGCTTTTATAAGTTTATTCCTAAGATTTTTAATGTGTACCATAACAGTATTCTTTGCATTATATGTAAAAACCTCATCCCACACCATCTCGTATATCATCTCAATCGTATATATCCGGTCCGGATTTTTCATCAGCAGTTTTAGTATCTCATATTCCTTCCCGGTTAATTTTATCTCATCACAATTAAACTCAACCTTATTTCGATTCGTAAACAGTTTAAGTCCATCTGCCTCTATAGATTCATCCTTGTTTTTACGATTTACACTTCCGCTGTCATATACCCGATATCGTCTGATAAGAGCTTTAACCTTTGAAATCAGCTCCATGTTTGAAAATGGCTTAGTCATGTAA
>ENA-UAMM01000968-UAMM01000968.1-human-gut-metagenome-genome-assembly--contig:-NODE-968-length-10455-cov-4.881154_pt1 | contig 10455 bp, 9 predicted proteins | sample MGYA00243284_ERZ654499 | MGnify/ENA primary metagenome ERZ654499 (study PRJEB26926, sample SAMN06164397) | human gut metagenome | biome: ENVO:00009003; feature: ENVO:2100002; material: ENVO:00002003... | reverse complement strand
CCTCGGAAGCGAATGCGCAGGGTTACACGCCGGGCGAGGTGTGCAATTCGTGCGGGACGATGAAATACAAACGCAGCGCCAATGCCTGCGACGGCTTCAAGGAATGCACCTGCGGCGGTGAAAGCGGAGCAACGGTTTGTTACTCTGGAACTGTAAAAAAATACAGCTCATGCAAAAGCTGCTGTAGTTACTATGAATCTTGGAATGGATATGAATGTGTTTTTAGCGGTTATATAACCTCTTGTTGCGGAATGGGCTGCGGTTCAGAATGTAATGCCGGTTGGAGTTGCGACAACATTGAAAAAACCTGCAAAACATTAGGCGGTTCATCAATCAGACTATCCTATTGTCAAAACTCTCCTGGAAATTCGGCAGCAATCGTCATTTGTGAATAATCATAAAAAAAGTCCTCCGTTACCGGAGGACTTTTTAACGATTATTGCGAGAAGTTTTATTTCTAATCAAAAGTTAGCGTGTCAAACCCTTAGAAATAATCTGTGCACCCGTTTCGGCAACATTTACGGCCGCCCGGGCTTTCTCGGCAGAAACCTGACGATAAGAACCGTCAGCCTGCAATTCCAAACCGTTGTTTGCCAAAATTTTATTTGACAACATATTTTTATGAGCATCGGCTTCATGGGATACGGACGATCCCAAACCGTTATATCCTCGCGAAATCAAAATCTGTGCGGCCAGAGAAAGATCCGGATCCGAAAATCTTTCCTTTCCCCGTGCTATGCTTTTAACGCCGCCTTTCGAAGAAAACTCTTTTCCCCGCGGCAAATTAGCCATGTTAACCATAAAACTTCTCCTAAGATTTTTATTATTCTTGCTTATTTCTTTTGTCTATTATCGCAATATAATTGTCTTTTGTCAATATTTAAACTGGCTTTTTCTCAAAATATAAGGCGATAAAACGATTTTTCTGTTCGTAATTTTAATCTTTATACAATATACTGCATACAAATCAATAAAATATCCTTAACAAATAACAGTTTAATGGGAAAAAAATGTCTTTATTTAAGTCAATTGCCACTTTCGGAGGATTCACGCTCGTCAGCCGCATTACCGGATTTGCCCGGGATATGATTCTTGCCAATTTCCTCGGTGCCGGTGCCGTATCCGACGCCTTTTTCGTTGCTTTCAAACTGCCAAATCTGTTTCGCAGCCTGTTTGCCGAAGGCGCTTTCACCACCGCTTTTGTCCCCATGTTGTCCCACAAACTGGTAACCGACGGACGCGAAGAATCCATTCGTTTTGCCTCCCAGGCCATTTCCGTCCTCACTTTCTTTCTCACCCTTTTTGTTATTCTGATGGAATTCTGCATGCCCTGGGTGGTTGAACTGATGGCCCCGGGCTTTGCTTCCGATCCGCAAAAAATGGCTTTGTCGGCCGAACTCTCCCGCATCACTTTTCCGTTTTTGCTGTTTATTTCGATTGTTTCTTTTCAGTCCGGCATTTTAAACTCTTTCGGCAAATTTGCCGGGCCGGCCGCAGCACCGGTTATCCTCAATCTGACAATGATTGTTGCCGTTTTTGCTTTTGTTCCCTTTGGCGAAACCCCTGCCCACGGCATTTCCTGGGGCGTAACCATTGCCGGTCTGCTTGAAATTCTCTGGCTGCACTTTTTTCTCCGGCGGATTGACGTCAGCGTCAAACCGCAGTTCAACATCCGCCGCCTGCTGCATAATGCTGAAATCAAAACCCTGTTCAAACGTATTGCTCCCGGCGTTCTCGGAGCCGGCGTCTATCAGATTAACATGGTGGTTGACACCATTGTTGTTTCGCTGGTCGGAACCGGAGCCATCTCCTGGCTCTACTATGCCAACCGCATTCAGCAACTGCCGCTCGGCGTGGTTGGCGCAGCTATCAGCGTTGCCTTGCTGCCGATACTCTCCCACCACCTCAAAGCCAGAGAAATCGAAGCAGCCCGTCACAGCCAAAACAAAGCGGTTGAATACGGCGCCCTGCTTTCCATTCCGGCAACGGTTGCCCTGATTGTTCTGGCTTATCCGATTATAGATATTCTTTTCCGCCACGGACGTTTCACCGCCGAAGATTCGGTTATGACCGCCCGGGCAGTTATCGCCTACTCCGTCGGTCTGCCCTCTTACGTTATGGTTAAAGCCCTTGCGCCGAACTTTTTTGCCCGCGGCGATACCAAAACCCCGGTCAAATACAGCATTGTTGTCATGATTGCCAACCTGTCGCTCAGCATAGCTTTGATGATTCCTTTCGGCCACGTCGGCGTGGCTTCGGCAACTTCCGTCGCCTCTTTCGTCTCGCTCTACCAATATCTTCGCGGCCTGAAAAAACGCGGTTATTGGAGCTATTCCGCCGAGCTGAACCGCAAAATTCTCAAAATCACGCTCTGCTCGCTGGTAATGGGCGGGGTTATTTATTTGGGAGAACTCGGCATAACCTGGAAGTTTGACAATTGGTTGCTGCTGTCTTACGGCATAAAAATTCCGCTTTTCGCCGGATTATGCATTTTGGGTGTTGCAACTTTCTGCGTAATGGCTAAACTAACCGGTGTGCTTTGTTTAACCGACATTCTTAAAATGCTTTCGTCACGGGGAAAGAAAAATGCTCAAAAACAAGCTTAAAAACTGGCTTTTGCAACAATACGGCAAACTGCGGCAAATCCGCCTGCCGAAATTTTCTTTTGATGCCATGGTTGACCGGGGAATGAACTTCCTTGCGACCTGGAGGAACACACTGGTTCTTCTGCTTGCCGCGCTGGTTTTTCTTTATTATCCTATCGGCGGACTGCTCATCAGCAACATTGACCGCACCACCGATTATGAAATTGATGAAAAACACCCTGAACAATCCAGCAGCGTGGAAATGATTTCTTTTCTGGTCAACCGTGAAGTAAACGAAAAAATCTGGACGCCGAACCTGCCGTTTTTCTACCCCTCTTATTTCCTTGACAATATGCCTAATTTTCAGCTCGGCATTTTTGACGCCCTAAATAAATTTACTTCTTCTTTTGCCAAAAGAATTGATAAAAAGATTACCGTGGAAGATGAACCTTCCGACCTGCAGGCCGCGGCGGAATTGCTGCGTTACCCCGGAACCGTCTGGATGTTTTCCGCCGAAAACAAACTGTTGCTGGCACCGTCGGCCAACAACCAGTACCGCAAGGCTCGCCGCCACCTGATTAATTACAACAAAAGCCTCAGTGCCGGCCGCGAAGTCTTTTACAAAAGCCCGGCAGACCTCGCTTACCTGCTCCGCAAATCCAAAATAAACCTTGGCAAAAGCAGCGCCGCTCTTGAAACCCGAATCCGGGAGGAAAGTTCTTCCTGGTGGGACACCAAAGCCGATAACATTTTCTATTATCAGCAGGGCAAAGCCTATGCTTATTACCTGCTTTTCAAAGCGCTCGGCAATGATTATAAAAACATCATCGTTTCCGCCGGACAATATCAAAACTGGATAAGCCTGATCAAAGCTCTGGAAGACGCCTCGTCCGTCCAACCGGCCATTGTCCGCAACGGCGAGCTGAACAGCCTGACCGCACCCAACCACCTGAGTTATTTAAACATGTACATCGTGAAAGCCCGCAATCTGCTTGCCCTGATTGCCGAAGCTTTAAACGAACAAGCCCTTGCAAGGAAATAAAATGCTGATTGAAACACAAGAAACCCCTGACCGCAATGTCTTAAACTTTTTTCCGCCGGTTCGGATTCTGAAAAGCGGAACCGCCGAATTCGTTGATGCCAAATCCCTGCGCAAGTCACCGCTGGCCGAGCAGATTTTTGACCTCGGCGGCATAAAATCATTGTTTATGACGGCAGAAATGATCTCCGTCACCAAAGAAGACGAAGCCGACTGGGAAGAACTCAAACCGCAGATTCTCGCCGAAATTATGGACTACGCCGCTCTTGGCGACGAAGCCGTCATCGAAACGCCGGAAACGGCTGCCGACGAAACAGACATCGTCAACCGCATCATCGGGCTGATTAATGCGCGCATCCGCCCGGCTGTCAAACAGGACGGAGGCGACATCGTTTTCAAAAACTTCGCGGATGGAATTGTCTATGTCGAAATGCGCGGCAACTGCGCCGGCTGTCCTTACGCCATGATTACCCTTAAAGAAGGGGTCGAAAGGGTTCTCAAATCCTATATCCCTGAAGTCAAAGAAGTCAGAAATTTTGAAAACAGCGAAGCATGAAAACATTAACCGCCGTCACAGCCCTGATTCTGAGCGTCCTTTTTATCTGCGGCGCCAAAGCGCCGGAGACTCCCGTTTATGAATACAAGGTTGACGGCATTTATATCCATGATATCACGGTTGCCGAACTGGAAGACTTTTACCGGATATACGGCTATAAAGACTACATTTATATGCGGGACTGGATTTATCCGCCGATTTTTCTCACCCGTCTCCCCCGCGACTTCCGCTCGATTAAAGACCCGCAAAAACGCAACAAGCTCTTCTTGCAAATCGTCGGCCCTCTGGCTCTGAAACTTGGCGAAGAACTCAGTGAAGAGCGGCTGCATATCCGCCTGCTGGAAGACCGCTTCCAAAAACAGCACGACCTCACTGCGGAAGAAGAAAAATTTCTTGAACAGCAGGCGGAAAAATATGACATTTTCACCCGCCTCACGGGAGAACGGCGTTATGCTTACATTTTCAAAGAACTGCTGCTCCGCGTCAACAAACTGCCGCCTTCTCTGCTGATGGGCGCCGCTGCCATTGAAAGCAACTGGGGCACCAACCGCCCGGCCAACGAAGGCAATTCGCTTTACCGCGAACTGTTGTGGTACTCAAACGAACCCGGACTGATTCCCGAAGACGAAACCGAAGACAACAGCTACAAATACAAAATTTTCCCTTCGTTGCTGGCCTCTATGCGCTCATACACCCATAAAATCAACTCCGGCGTAAATTATGAACAGCTGCGTTTTCTGCGCGCCGAAATTGAAAACCGTGACAAACCCGTCACCGGCAAAGCGCTTGCCAATGCCATGATTTTCGACACCAATCTCCGGAATTTCGCCGGTTTGCTTGAATATACCATGACTTTTTACGAACTGACGAATTTTGATGAGGCAACGCTGGGGGACATTGACTGGCTGGACGCAAAAATTCCGGATGCGGAAAAATAATGGTTACTCGACAAAATTTTGTAACAAAAGATTAATTACACTTTTCATTTAATTTATTTTATGATAAGAAATAGATAGTTAATTAAAGCGAGTGCAGAAAAAAATGACAAAACTCGGCCTGACAATGCAAGATGTTAACCGCCTGTCTCACGACTTGTCTGTTGAGAACAAAGCAGCTGCGGCCCAAAAAATCTCCGCCTATTATGACGGAACCGACATCAGCGAGCGCGGGCGCAAACTGGCGGAAGACATTTTCCGCATTATGGTTGAAGACGTTCAGGTCAAAGTCAGGGAAGTCCTTTCCGAAAGTTTGAAAAACTGCAAGTCAATTCCCCGCGATATCACCGTCAAACTGATTAACGATCAGGACAGCGTTGCCGTTCCTTTCATCAAATATTACGCCAACCTCACCAAAGAAGACCTGATCAGCATTATCGAAGCGCAGAGCAGCAACAAACAGAAAGCGGTCGCCCAGCGCAAAAATCTGCCGGAAGACGTCTCGCAGTATATTGTTGACAAATGCTCGGAAGATGTCGTCGGCGTTCTCATCTCCAATGAAAGCGCCAATATCGTTGAAAAGACCTACGATTCGATTATTGATAAATATTCCGACAGCGACAATATCAAAAAACACCTGGTTTATCGTTCCGACCTGCCGGTTTCGGTCATTGAAAAGATTGTCAGTTCCCTTTCCGACGAACTGCAGAAACGTTTGATTACCACCCATAATCTGCCCAATAACATTGCCACCGACATTGTTGAACAGGTTAAGGAAAAAACCACGCTGCGCATTTCGGAAGAATACAGCTCCGATAAACAGATTGAAGAACTGGTTCACCAGCTTTACGCCTCCAACCACCTGACGCCGTCACTGGTTGTGCGTTCAATCTGCATGGGCGATTTGAAATTTTTTGAATATGCACTGGTTTACCTTTCCAACACTCCGCTGCTGGAAGTCCGCAAAATATTGTTTAACCTGCAGGTTGACTTTATGATTCGCAATCTGCTCCGCAAAGCATTTATCCCCAAGAGTATGTTCCCCGCGGTTTTCAGCGCCCTGAACGTCATCCGCGACATTCGCTTCGGCTGCCAGAAGAGCGATCGTGCTTCTTTCATTCACAAAGTGATTGAACGCATTCTTTCGATAAGCTCCACCAGCGAGGAATTAAGCGAAGATGATGTCAATTACCTTATTTCAAAAATCAGTTAATTGATTATTTTTTAACTAAATGCGTATAGACTATACCCTTGTAAAGGGAAGGAGGCGGCCTTTGGTGTCGACGAATACGCGAAATTTAAGTTCCATTCTTGAGCTGAGCGATTTAATGCTGGCAGAGGCCAACCATGCCGAAATCGTCGAAAAAATAATGGATACCGCCGCCGACATGTGTGACGCGGACGGCTGGTTTTTCTACAATGTCAATGATGACAAGTTTCTGACCCTTTCATACAGCGTCAACAAAAGCCTGAAAATCACCCGCCGCGGCTCAGACAATCTGGTCTATGCTCCGACCGTTTTTCTGCCCGAAATCAAAAACCAGCCGCAGAAATCCATTGCCGCCGCCTGTTTTTTCAGCAAAGGCGTCATTAATTCCAATAACATCTACGCCGACAATAAATTTGACAACAGTTTTTTCGCCGAGTTTGACGAAGACAACAATTATGCCACCGTCTCCGTTCTCAGCATTCCGGTAACCACCCGCCGCGGCTACGTTGTCGGCATTGCGCAGTTTGTCAATCCGCGGGACGAAAGCGGACGCACCCTGACCTTTACGCTGGACACCCAGAAAAACACCATTTCAATCTGCAAGCTCATCGGTCTTCTGCTGGAAAACAAAATGCTTAATGAGGCCTACGGACAGCTGCTGGAATCTTTCATTGAAGTCCTGGCTCGGGCCATTGACGCCAAATCGCCTTATACCGGAGCCCACTGCCAGCGCGTGCCCGTTATTGCCCGCCTGCTGGCTACCGCCGCCGTTCAGGAAGACAGCGGCCCGCTGCGTGACTTTGAAATGAGCGGCGACGACTGGTACACGCTGCATATTGCCTCCTGGCTGCATGATTGCGGCAAAGTCACAACACCGGAATATATCGTTGACAAAGCCACCAAGCTGGAAACCATCTACAACCGCATTCATGAAATACGCAGCCGCTTTGAGATTCTGCGCCGCGACGCACATATCGACTACCTGAAAAAGCGCTTGGCCGATACGGACACGCCGGAGAACCTGCAGGCCGAATTTGTCGCCAAAGTCAGACAGCTGGAAAAAGATTACGATTTTATCGCCCAGTGCAACATCGGCGATAAAGACATGACCGAACGCGACTTTGCCGAACTGGACAGGATTTCCCGCATCACCTTCACCCGTTACTTCAACCGTATGAAAGGGCTCTCCTGGGCAGAACGCGACCACATCAAAAACCCTGAAATTTACGAACAGCCGGGTGTTGAAAATCTTCTTCAGGACCGGGGCGACCTGCTCTTTGACCAATATAACCGCGGCGAACTCTATAACCTGAAAATCCCGCACGGAACCATCAACAAAGAGGAACGGGAAAAGATCAACGAACACATTGTTGTCACCATCGATATGCTCAAGGCTCTGCCTTTCCCTAAAGAACTCTCAAAAGTCGTTGAATATGCCGGCGCCCACCACGAGCGCATAGACGGCAAAGGCTATCCCAACGGCCTCACCGGCGACCAAATGTCCATTCCTGCCAAAATTATGGCCATTGCCGACATTTTTGAAGCGCTTACCGCCAACGACCGCCCATATAAAGAGCCGAAAAAACTCTCGGAAGTTCTGGCCATTATGCGCGACATGAAAAACAACGGACATATCGATCCCGACCTTTACAAGGTTTTCATCACCAGCAAAGTTTACTTGGACTACGCCGAACAATATATTTCACCGGAACAGATTGATGAAATTAACCCCGATGACTATTTATAAATAAGACACTGACGGAGAAACAAGCATGAGTAACTTAAGAATTGAACCAGTTCTGTGCCGGGCCGGCACCATGGACAATTACGCCTGGCTGCTCACCGATGAAGAAACGGGACAAAGCGCCGTGGTTGACCCCTCCGAAGCGGCGCCGATTATTGCCAGATGCAAAGAATTGGGCATCAAACCGCAATATATCTTCAACACCCATCACCATTATGACCATACCGACGCCAACCTGGAACTGAAAGCGCTTTACGGCGCACAGGTTGTCGGCGGAGCAGCCGACCTCAACCGTATTCCGGGCATAGACATCGGCCTGAATGACGGAGATACGTTCAGCCTCGGCAGCTCCCGCGCCGAAATTATCCGCGCTGACGGCCATACCATCGGCCATATTCTGTGGTATTTTCCTGAAGCTAAAGCCCTCTTCACCGGCGACACGCTGTTTAACCTTTGCATCGGCGGTCTGTTTGAAGGCAGCGCCGAACAAATGTTTGCCACACTGAATAAAATCAAAGAACTCCCGAACGACGTCAAATTCTATCCCGGTCATGAATATACCATTCACGGCATCGGCTTCGCTCAATACTTCAACCCCAACAGCCAGCTGCTTAAACAATATGTGGAAGAGGCCATGGGCAAAATCAAACAGGGAAAACCGGTCGCACCGGTAACCCTCGGTCTGGAAAAACACTGCAATCCTTATCTTCAGGCCGTCACCCCTGCCAGTCTGAACAAACTCTGCAGCATGTAGAAAAAATTAGACAAAATTATTTTTTTATGATAGTATTATCTCATATCTAACCATCAGGACGATTGGCACATGAAAGTTCTATCCAAAGCCGAAAGGGAAAACCAATATCGCAAACAAGCCGACGCGGCCACCCGCAAAGCTGCCTCGCCGAACACGGACAAGCGGCAGGCAACCCTCCGGAAAATAAAGGAACGGCTGCAACAGCTGAACTACGTCATTAACGACGAAAAAGCTTTGGAAGAAATCATCGGCGATGACAATAAACTGAACCTGGATAAAATCGGCATTCTGAGCGAAAGAGGCATCATTTCGCTCAACGAAAAAGAACTGGAAGCCGAAACGCCGCAGATTGAATTTTCTTTTGACAAGCATAATCCGACTTTTGAAGAAGCATACACGGATTCTTTCGCTTCCGGACAGCCGCCCCTGTCCCAAACCGAGGAACTACGCCCTGCTCCCAAAATCAAAATCTTCAGCATCAGTGAAGAATTACCCGAACTTCCGCAATCCAGAGAAAGACAAACGCCTGCCTCCCGGACTGCCGAATCAAACGAATCCAATACGCGGCAGGAAAACGACACCGCCCGCAGAATAGATGAGCTGCTTGCCCGTCGCGAGCAAAAAAACAAAACGGCTCCAAAGGAAGACACACCGCCGGCCCCGGCAAAAGAAACCGCTCCCGAAAAGAAAGAAAAACCCGAAGCTTCCGATCACTCCGAAGAACCCTCATGGATTAAAGGCTATCCCGCTTCACTGAAAAAATGGTGCGAAACCGCCGTTGATAAAAAAACCGGAGAACCCAAACGCGAAATTAAAGAAATTCGGGTGCAAACCGATGAAAACCGGGAACCTGCGTCCGTGGAAATCGAAGTCCGCCCGCTGAGCCCGATTGCCCGCAAACGCGGCGATGCCGGCGCCGTCTATATGGTGAAAAAAGCGCCGCAGCCGGATAAAATCGACGTCACCGTCAAAAACCCCGAAGCCGGCAAACCGCTCAGCTACGATTACTTTTACGCCTTGGTCAAAGCCGCCCGCGACAACGGAGCCGACACCATTGAATTCAACAATATTCGTACGCCGGAATTCCGTGACAAACTGCTGGCCGCCGCTCTGCAATTTAAAATGAAATTAAAGAACCCGCCCGGCGTCATCAATTTGGAAGCCGAACATCTGCAAAGCATACCGCCCGGCTGCCGCCAATACCTGACCAAACATAACGAAGCGGCCAAAAAGGCGCTGCAAAAAATGGGCCGGGAAATAGTCCCCGAAAAAGGAACCAAATTCGGCCAAGGGCCCAAAGCAGAAGAACGGACACATACCGAAAAAGTCTTCATCGAATCAACGCAGATGGAAGAAAAACTCGCCAAAACCGAAAGATTTATGCGGCAGCAGGAAAAACGGGTCAATTCCCCTTCAACCGCCGAATATGACCAAAATCCGGAACGCGGCAACCGTGACCCGTCCAAACGCAACAATAAAAGAAACAGAAAAACATTCAGCTATCACAAAGGTAAAGAGATATAAATTGAAAACAAAACCCCGCCGGATGAAAACGGCGGGGTTTCTTAAAGCGGAAGACCAAACCTTCATCTTATTGCTCAAAGATATCATCATTGGCCTAACCGCCGCTGC
>ENA-UAMM01000949-UAMM01000949.1-human-gut-metagenome-genome-assembly--contig:-NODE-949-length-10565-cov-4.344719_pt1 | contig 10565 bp, 6 predicted proteins | sample MGYA00243284_ERZ654499 | MGnify/ENA primary metagenome ERZ654499 (study PRJEB26926, sample SAMN06164397) | human gut metagenome | biome: ENVO:00009003; feature: ENVO:2100002; material: ENVO:00002003... | reverse complement strand
GAGATGTGTATAAGAGACAGAAATATGCCCATATCGTGACCTCTACCACCCATAAGACACTCCGCGGTCCTCGTGGCGGTGTCATCATGATGGGCAAGGACTTCCCCAACCCCTGGGGCAAGAAAACACCGAAGGGCGAAATCAAGATGATGTCCCAATTGCTCGACTCTGCCGTATTCCCCGGCATTCAGGGCGGCCCGCTGGAACATGTCATCGCTGCGAAAGCCGTTGCCTTCGGCGAAATTCTGCAACCGGAATGGAAAGAATATGCCAAACAGGTGAAGAAGAATGCCGCTACGCTGGCACAAGCCCTGATAGACCGTGGCTTTACCATCGTTTCCGGCGGTACGGACAACCACTCCATGCTGGTAGACCTGCGCAGCAAATATCCCGACCTGACAGGTAAGGTAGCCGAAAAGGCACTGGTATCTGCCGACATCACCGTGAACAAGAACATGGTTCCGTTCGATACCCGTTCCGCATTCCAGACCTCCGGTATCCGTCTGGGTACTCCCGCCATTACAACCCGCGGCGCCAAAGAAGACCTGATGCTGGAAATCGCCGAAATGATTGAGACCGTTCTCTCCAACGTAGAAAACGAACAGGTCATTGCCGACGTCCGCGCACGCGTAAATGCCAAGATGAAGGAATATCCGCTGTTCGCTTACTGATTATGAAATTGAGAAATAATAGTTTCTACAATAAAAAGTAAAAAAGATAAGCTGCGCAGTTCAAACGAACCTTGCGCAGCTTATTTTTTTATTCTCAATTTTCAATTCTCAATTTAAGAAGGTTCAGGAAAGCCCCTCTATATTGCCGTCCACTATGTCGATGTGCTCCGCTTGCGGCACTTTGGGCAGCCCCGGCATGCGGAGTATCTCACCGGCAATGGCAACGAGCATTTCCGCACCGTTGTTGATAACGATGTCCTTGATGTGGAACTCGAAGTTATTGACAGCGCCGTATATTTTGGGGTAGGCAGAGAAGGAGTATTGCGTCTTGGCTATGCAGACGGGATAATGTGCAATACCCATTTCTTCGATAAGCTTCATCATCTTGCGTGAAGCGCTGCTGTAGGTCACTACGCTTGCGCCATAAAGGTTGCATGCCACTTTCTCTATCTTCTGCTGTACGGTATCGTTTTCCCCGTAAGTGTATTGCAACGGGGCGGATGGTTTCTTTTCGATTGTTTCCACAACGAGGTTAGCCAAGTCCACCGCACCTTCCCCACCCTCGGCAAAGGCATTGTTAATGGCGAAGCCCACTTTCAAATCCTCTTCGCAATGACGGCGGATAGCTTCTACCTCTTCGTCCGTATCGCTGGCAAAACGGTTGAAGGCAACCACAACGGTCTGCCCGAAATAGCGCAGGTTACGGATGTGTTTGTCAAGATTGCCGAAGCCTTCCTTCAGTCCTTCCATGTTCGGCTCCTTAATGCGGTCGAGGCTGACACCGCCGTGCATCTTCAATCCCTGTGCAGTGGCGACGATAACGGTCAGCTTGGGTTGCAGACCGCTTTTGCGGCATTTGATATTATAGAACTTCTCCGCTCCCAAGTCCGCACCGAAGCCGGCTTCCGTCACTACGTAATCGCCGAAGGTCATAGCCATTTTGGTAGCGAGAATGGAGTTGCAGCCATGCGCTATATTTGCGAACGGACCGCCATGCACAAAAGCGGCTGTTCCTTCGGTGGTCTGTACCAGGTTGGGATGGATGGCGTCTTTCAGCAGTACGGTGACGGCGCCCGCCACACCTAAATCTTTCACCGTAAACGGCTTGCCTTCATAGTCGAAACCGAGTATGATATTTTCGATACGTCTGCGGAGGTCTTCCGTATCCTTTGCCAGACAGAGAATTGCCATAATCTCCGATGCAGGCGTAATGTCGAAACCGGACTCCAGGGTAACCCCGTTGGTACGTGGTCCAAGTCCGGTGACAATGCTGCGCAGGGAGCGGTCGTTCACATCGAGCACACGTCGCCAGATGATTTCTTTCAGACCGAATCCGTCCGCCTGATGCTGGTAGATATAGTTATCCAGCAAAGCGGAAATCATATTGTGAGCGGAAGTGATGGCATGGAAATCTCCTGTGAAATGTAAGTTTATCTTCTCCATAGGAAGTACCTGCGCGTAGCCGCCGCCTGCCGCTCCGCCCTTCATGCCGAAGCACGGGCCCAGCGAGGGTTCACGCAAGGCTACGATGGCTTTCTTGCCTATCTTGTTCAGTCCCAATGCCAGGCCGATAGAGACCGTGGTTTTACCAATGCCTGCCTTTGTGGCCGTAATGGCGGTTACCAGAATCAGGTTGCTCTGTTTTACCTTCTCCTCGTCAATCAGGTGTTCGGGAATCTTGGCAATGTAGCGGCCGTAGTTCTCTACTTCTTCACGGGGAATGCCGACACTTTCGGCAACCTGCTTTATTTTCTTCAGTTCAATGCTGCGTGCTATTTCGATATCCGATTTCATATACAGGGTCTTTTCTTTAAATAACAACTTTGTTTTTTTGAAAGTTGCAAAAGTACAAAAAAGAAGGGAAAATGCTGGTATATGAAAAAGAATTTAGTATCAGCTTAACTACCCGAACAGGATTGGTTATCAAACAATCATTTGAACCGTGACGTATCCACTCCTTCCCGCTTCTTTTCCTTATAACCGCCGAATTTATATGTGAACGATACGCCCAACTCGCGGAAACAAGAGTAATGGTTGGTTACATTCTGCGTCTGGAAGCGGATGCGCGGAGAAATCTGCCCGGTCTCGAATATATCGTTGCAATACAGATTCAGGACAGCCTTTCCCTTGGCAAAGCCATAGCGCAAGGCGGCATTTACATTGCCGGAAACAGGCAGGTCGTAAATTCCCTGAATCGCTTTGCTGTGCACAAATCCGGTGACGGTCAGCTTCAGGTCGGGCTTGGTGGAAAGGGTAAAGGTATTGTTCATTTGGGCAATGCCGTAACACTGCTTGCGGTCGAAGGGGATATCCCAAAAGTCGCTGTCTTTCTCGCGATGCCATATACCGATAAAGGTCAGGCGGGAATTCAACCAGTTCTTTACCTTAAAGGGCACTGATGCCTGTATGCCAAACTGTTGACGGTAGTCAAAGTTCAGGTATTTATAGATTTCAACCAGCCGTTGCGAGGACTGGTAAAGCGTCTGTACCGAGTAGTCCTTGGTGTGGCTGAACCAGGTGCTGAAGATGTACTTGCCCTTTAAGATATAGTTCATTTGAAACTCATAGCTTTGCGCAGGTTTCAGCAGAGGGTTGCCGTGAATCTCGGAATATCCGCCGCCGATATAGGAAACGGCATCCTGCACGGCCCAATAGTCGGGATAGTGCTTATCGCTGCTCAGCGCAAGTTGCAGGATATGTCCGGGGGCAGGCATATAGTTCAGGTTGACGGTGGGATACCAATCCCACTGGTTCCAAACGGGCGTTTTATAACACTCCACTGCCAGCGAGGCATCCAGCGAGAGCTTATCGCCGAAACTCTTGCTGAAACCTGCATAGATGTTCAGCGTTTCTTCCCGTTTGCGGGATTTCATATTAGTGAAGTTACCGGCGGAATTATCACCGGCTGCCAACGAAGTTGCATTTTCATCTCCCAACTGTCCGCCGGTCTCCGGGTCGTAGTAATATTGGTAACTGTTGTCGATGCCGGTGGTATAGACAATACCGTAATTCAGTCCCCAACCCTTGTCCAGGCTGTGTTCCTGCGCCAGAAACATTTTCCAGCGGTTGATGCGCTGACAGTCCTGTGTAAAGAAGTCAAGCTCGTCGTTTTCCAGCAGGCGGCTGTTCAGCAACTGGTCGGACGGAGAACGGTAGTACGTGAACTCCACACCGGCTTTCATACCGAAAGGCGTAGAATAATCCAGCCGGCCGTTGTGAAGCCAGTCGGTACTGTTGCTCACCGTGGCGGACTGCTGCGAACCGTTGATATTCATCCGGTTGTGAGACGTTGTATAGTTACCGTTATAAACAAAGCTCAACTGATGGTCTTTAGCGATAGTATAATCGGCTCCCACCCGGAAACTATGCGTATGCGAACGGCCGCGGCGTACCTCATCGGTTGCCATCGGGTACACCGAGCCATCCGCCAAAGCGTGCATAGCATCTTTGTCCGTCGTAGTGTAAGTACGGCCGTGTTTGTGCGAGTAAAGAAAATCCGTTGAGAATTTATTTCCGTTATATAAAAGGCTGGCACGCTCTTCAAAACCTTCGTAATGCTTCTGATTGTATTTGCCGTAGAGTTCGCCCTGCCAGGAAGAGGGACCGTCCGCGGTTTGCTTCAGTTGCACGTTGATAAGTGCGCCGCGCACCTGGTAGCGGGCGGGTGCGTTGTACATCACTTCGGCTTTTTCTATCCGGCTTGCGGGGATACTCCGCAACAGTGTGTAAAGCTGTTCGACGCTGAGGGTGGTCACTTTTCCGTTCAGAATGACGGTGACACCCTGCCCTGCCAGTTGCAAGCCGCCGTTCATCTCGGTTACACCGGGAAGCTCCTTTACGGCATCGTAGGCATTGTCCACAGGCAGGTCGCGGATAAGCTGCGGCAAGTCATACACCAGTTTGCCTTGCGAGGCTTTGACTACGGGGCGTTCGCCGATAATCATCACTTCGGGCAGGCTTTGGTAGATACTGTCCAGGCGGGCATCCGAGGTAATGATGCTGTCGGCGCTGAGGGTACGTTCTCCGCCGGTGATTTCCTGGGCGGAGATGCCGGCACTAAAAAGGCTGATTACTGATAACAGATAAAATCGTTTCATACGTATTCGATGCTTTAATTTATTGTATTTGATGTTTTAGTTCGTTTTCACACCGCAAAGTACGGCATTACCCGCCCGACTTTGTGTTATCGCCTGCTTACCAAGTGTTATCTACTGTTACCGGAAGTGTTATTTAGTCTTATCGCACGATACACCGCACACCATAACTCCTTATCTTTGCCTGCACAAATATCAAGGAACCACCATGAAACTGCCTTTGAAATACATTGCCATACTCGTTATCCTGTCTTTGGCGGGTATCTTCTCCTACCAGGCCTACTGGCTCGGCGGGCTGTACCGCACCATGCGCAACGACCTGGAGCGCAACATCATAGAAGCCATGCGCATGAGCGACTATAACGAAATGATGCTGCGTGTGGAAAGGATGCGCAAGGACAGTGCCGACCATGGGACAGTGAGCGTATCCGCCGGATTCGAGAAAGACGGAACGCAAAACAAAACCTATGTACACAGCACCACCAGCATAGACCGCAACGGCCGGAAAGAAGAAACCTCCGACCAGCAGGTCATTCATCAAAAGAGCGACACCCTTTTGATGAGTATCTCGGACAATTCCTCCGTACAGGCTATTATCACCCGTGATGGCATCGCCGTCCCGGACTCCGACGATGTACTTTTCATAGAACGGAACAAAGACCGGAACAAGGCTCAATGGCTGAATGCCGATTCAGCCCAAAAGAAGCTGGAAGCCGCCATAAAAGACACCGATGTTCCGCCCCAGGCCGCACTGAGGGCAAACAGCGGGCTGGATGTTATTCTGCGCGACCAGAACAGCATGCTGGAACTCGCCACATATTTCCAGCGCGGCCTGCACTCCGGCCTGGATGTCATTTCCGACCCCGATGTCCTTGTATACGACAGCCTGCTCACCTTTCAGCTCAAAGACCGGGGCATCACGCTGCCCCACCGCCTGGAGCATATCTATACGAACGACAAAGCATCTCCCCATACGTTTACAGACACGCTTGCCGTGGCCGGTACTCCCGGATACGTTCCAAGCCCCGAAGCCAAGCTATACGAGTACGCTTTCGACATCAGTACCCATCAGAGCTACCGCCTTTGGATGGAACCCGTTACCCCGTTGGTGCTGAAGCAGATGTCGGGCATTCTGACTACCTCGTTCGTTATCCTCATCATCCTCTGCTTCGCGTTCTGGATACTTATCCGCACCATCTTGCAGCAAAAGACGCTGGAGGAGATGAAAAGCGACTTTACCAACAACATCACCCACGAACTGAAAACCCCTATCGCCGTAGCCTATGCCGCCAACGATGCCCTGCTGAACTTTAACCAGGCGGAAGAAAAGGCACAACGCGACAAGTATCTGCGCATCTGCCAGGAGCAGTTGCAACGGCTCAGCGGACTTGTCGAGCAGATACTCTCCATGAGCATGGAACGCCGCAAGACCTTCCGCCTGCATCCGGAACCGCTGTCCATGGAAAGCATTCTCGAACCGCTTATCGAGCAGCATAAACTGAAGGCGGAGAAGCCCGTGCATATCTCTACGGACATCGAGCCTGCCGGACTTACCCTCACGGCAGACCGTACGCACTTCAGCAACATCATCAGCAACCTGATTGACAATGCCATAAAATACTCGCCCGAAGCAGCGGACGTAAACATCCGTTGCCGGCAAACCGCCTCTGCCGGACAAGGAGAGTTTGTTGAAATCGCCATCAGTGACCGTGGAACAGGTATCGCTCCCGAAAAGCAGAGCCACATATTCGATAAGTTCTACCGCGTTCCCACCGGCAATCTGCACAACGTGAAGGGCTACGGCCTCGGTCTGTTCTATGTCAAGACCATGACCGAAAAGCACGGCGGAAGCGTAACGGTAAAGAGCGAACCGGGCAAAGGAAGCACGTTCACTCTGAGATTTCCGAACGAATAAAAGGAGTACCCGTCCGTTTCCTCCGGAAGAAACTCCGGTTTCCCTTAAGGGGAACGCGCGTTTCCTTTAAAGGGAACTGTCGTTTCCCCTAATGGGAACGGAAGTTTCTCCCGGCGGAAACGGAAGTTTACTTAGGAGAAACAGGAATATATCCCCGGAGTACATACAGATATTACATAAACAAGAATAACAAGAAAAACAAGGATGTCATGGATAAAATAAAAGTATTGCTGGTTGAGGATGAAGAGACCCTCGCCATGATTATAAAGGACACGCTGGAAGGGCAAAGCTTCATTATCCACACCGCTGCCGACGGCGAAGAGGGGTTGCGCCTGTTCTTCGACCTGCGTCCCGATGTGCTGGTGGCAGACGTCATGATGCCCCGTATGGACGGCTTCGAAATGGTACGCCGCATCCGCCAGACCGACAAGCACACGCCGGTGCTTTTCCTCACTGCACGCTCTGCCATCAATGACGTTGTAGAGGGCTTTGAACTCGGCGCCAACGATTATCTGAAGAAACCTTTCGGCATGCAGGAACTGATTATCCGCATCAAAGCGCTGGCGGGCAAGGCTTTCAACTTTACGGAACCTGCTCCCAAAGAGGTCACCGACTTTGAAATAGGCAATTACCGGTTCAACCCCGTCACACAACGGCTGTCGTATACAGGAACCGATGCTGCTCCGCACGCCGATACGGAAATGGAACTCTCACACCGCGAATCGGAAATACTGAAGCGCCTCTGCGAGAACCGCAATCAGGTGGTCAATACCCAGAATGTACTGCTCGACCTTTGGGGAGACGACAGCTTCTTCAACTCCCGCAGCCTGCATGTATTCATAACGAAGCTGCGCCACAAGCTGGCGCAAGACGACCGCATCCGCATTGTAAACGTGCGGGGGATAGGCTATAAACTGATAGTATAAAGAATGAGAAATAATATAAAGAAGTTTCAGAAAATTGACGGAAAGGATTATCTTTGTCTGAGAAGAAAACAATAACCGTGCCCAATCATGAAACAAGTTTGTTTTTTTATCATCGCCCTGCTGGCAAGTGCCGTTTCACTGCACGCCCAAACCGAAGCGAAGGGCGACAGCATACGCTCCCATAGCCTGCCCGAAGGGACGCCGCCCGAAGGGACATTCCTGCCCGAAACGAAGAATTATGACGGCTTTCTCCTGGACATGAGCCTCATGAGAATGGAAGCTCCCCGCCTGCCCCGGTTTACGTTGGAAATACCGGATGCAAGCAAAGACTACAGCCGGATATTCCGTCTCAACCCGGACGCGACCTACTCGCAGGGGCTTTCAAATGTGTTCTCGCTCACCAACGCAACCGTTTACAGCATGAATCCGTTTGGGCTGACGGGCTTCTGGTCATCGCCGGAGAACCTGCAAATGGGCAGCTTCAAACTGAAGAACGGAATGCGCATCAATACATACGGCGAGTACGACAAAGACGGCTGGAAAGTTCCCAACCGTTCGGCATTGCCGTGGGAGAAGAACAACTTCAAGGGAGCATTCGAAATGAAATCCGCCAACGGTGCATTCGGCATACGCATCGAAGTACAGCAGGGCAACCGGACGCCGTTTTAACCGTAAGCCTCACAGACTGATATAATCAGATACAGCGGTTCGACCATACTAAAGCATAAGATCCGGCTCCTCCAATCCTTTCTCCTTGCAGTACGCATATACTATTTCCAGAATGGCGTCTCCGTACTTCTCCACCCCTTTCTTCCCGAAATAAGGGATGCGGACAAGCATGTCCTTGTCGGCAGGCAACAGGTTGCTGATGCCCAAGATGGCCTTTTGCTGGATGACCGTGTAGACCGGCAGCCCCAAACGGGCTGCTTCCGTGTTTCTCCAAGCCACCAGGCGGTCGTATAGTTTGGGATGCAGTACGTCCGAAGGCACTTGAACGGAAGATGCTGCCGTTTCTTTCCTTTTGCGGTCCTGCATGTTCTTCTCCACCGTATCCAGCATGCCTCTCCGCTTCAGGTCCTCTTTGCCGGAGACAGCATGCTCGCCGATAGACAGTATGGCTTTCCGCTTCAAATACCCGGCTGTGCTGAATCCGCGTTCCGTTATGTATGCCAGCAGTCTGTTTTTCAACAGGAAAAGAGTATTCAAATCCTCTTTGGCTGCGTTCAGTTGCTTCTTCAGCACCTTATTATCCGTGGCAAGAGCGCGTGGCCCTATCAATACGGGATACAAAAGCGCCATTTCATCTTTAAAGTAACCGGCTCCCGCAACAATCCGCTCCTGCAGGGTTTCGTCCGCAGCATAGTCCTGTGCGGCGTCAATCAGGCGGTTGTACTGTATGCCGAACCTCTGCGCCACTTTTACCACCTTTTCGCGGAAACGCTCCGCCGCCTCTTTGTAGGCGGCAAGCTGCTTGGGATAGAGTTTATAAAGATGTTCATCGACCAGCCGTACATAGCGCTGCAACGCTTGTGCCAGCGGCAGGAAATCAAACAGTTCCGACAGCAGCCCGTGGAAATAGGCACGTTGCAGTGAATGGAAGCGGTTTTCGTCCGGTTCGTTCCGGCGGGCTTCTTCCGTAAACCGGTCTACGGCACGGTCGCTGATAACAGCCTTTGCCGAAAGCGGTGCGCTGAGCACCAGGCCTTCCAGCGTCTTGCAACGGCTCAGTGCCACATACGTCTGCCCATGCGCAAAGGATGCGCTGGCGTCGATAATGGCACGCTCAAACGTAAGCCCCTGACTCTTGTGGATTGTAATGGCCCACGCCAGTTTCAGGGGAAACTGCCGGAAAGTACCTTCAATATCTTCTACAATCTCCCTGCTCTCTTCGTCCAAGACGTATTTTGCATTCGCCCACTCCTCTTCCTGCAACAGGAAAGTATCCCCGCTGTCTTTGGCGCATACCTCGATACTGCCGGAGGAGACGGAGGTTACCTCACCAATCATACCGTTGTAGTAGCGGTGCTCGCCGGAGGAGTCGTTCTTCACGAACATCACCTGAGCGCCTTCTTTCAGTTCGAGAACTTCGTCCGTGGGGTATGAATATTCGGGAAACTTCCCCTCGACAGTAGAGCGAAACGCATAGGTACGTCCCGGAAGCTGTTCCAGCTCGTAGCTGTTGATACGCTGCGCCTGATAGTTATGGGTGACCAGACGGATATATCCTTCCTCTTTCCGAGGCTGGAAGCCGGGGAGATAGCGGCGGTTCAGCGTTTCCAGCACCTGCGGGTCGCAATGGTTCTCACGGATGCGGTTCAGCAGCTCCAGAAAGTCTCCGTCATTCTGCCGGTATACGGTTTTAAGCTCGATGGTGCAATATTCCGTCTGCTTCAGCGCGCGGCTGGAGAAGAAATAGGGAGTGTCGTAGTACTTGCTGAGCATCTGCCATTCCTCGTCTTTCACCACGGGAGCCAACTGCTGCAGGTCGCCAATCATCAGCAACTGCACACCGCCAAACGGTTTGTAGGGGTCGCGGTAGCGGCGGAGCATTTCATCTACCGCATCCAGCAGGTCGGCGCGTACCATACTGATTTCATCAATCACCAGCAGATCCATGCTGCGTATGATATTGATTTTCTCCTTACCGAAACGGAAGCGGTAGCTTGCCTTTCCATTCGTACTGAACGAGCTTTCGGGCACATAAGGTGCAAACGGAATCTGAAAGAACGAATGGATGGTAACACCGCCGGCATTGATGGCCGCTATGCCGGTGGGCGCAACGACTACCATACGTTTGGGACTTTCCTGCTTAAGCTTACGCAAAAAAGTAGTTTTACCGGTTCCGGCTTTGCCTGTCAGAAAAAGATGAGTACCTGTGCTTTCGATGAATTGCCACGCAAGCGCTGATTCGGGGTTCTGCTCCATTGTTCTTTTCGGTTTATTTTAGAACGGTAAAGGT
>ENA-UAMM01000945-UAMM01000945.1-human-gut-metagenome-genome-assembly--contig:-NODE-945-length-10605-cov-12.953649_pt1 | contig 10605 bp, 9 predicted proteins | sample MGYA00243284_ERZ654499 | MGnify/ENA primary metagenome ERZ654499 (study PRJEB26926, sample SAMN06164397) | human gut metagenome | biome: ENVO:00009003; feature: ENVO:2100002; material: ENVO:00002003... | reverse complement strand
CCTTTATTGTTACAAACATGGATATGGAACCTTACCAGGTCATCCAGTATTACTGTGGGCGCGGCAAGATGGAAAATTTCATAAAAGAAGGCAAAAGTGGATTTGACTTTGCTGCTGTCAGCAGTCATTCCAAAGTAGTAAATGCCAACCGCATGAGACTTCACATGCTTGCCTACAACTTATTCAATTTGTTTAGGCGATTGGTACTCCCCGCAAATATGCGAAAACAACAGGTGGATACCATTCGTTTAAAGCTGATAAAGATTGCTGCAAGAGCAGTCCGTTCAGCAAGATATATAACATTCAAACTATGCAGTAGCTGACCTTATAAAAAAGAGTTCTACAGGACGTTGGAAAATATCCAGAAGCTGACTGTACAGTTGGAGTAGCAATTATTAACGTACCTTGACAGTTCAAGATAACTCTATCGGATTTCAGAGGGGTAGTTTACCCTTTTTTGTGGATGAATCGATTGTTTTCATGTGAACTGGTTCAAGGATTTGTAGTGTTGAGCATTTTTATATGCTCATGAATAATTCAGGATTAATAAATATGTACATCATGATGAAATTAAACACTTGATACAGGAGGTGAATAATGCTCAATATAAGCAGCGATGTCATCCGCGGATACAACGATACCATCATACTCTACCTGCTCCTCGACAGACCATCCTACGGCTACGAGATTTCAAAGCAGATAAAGCTAATATCCGAGGAAAAATACGTCATAAAAGAAACAACTCTCTACTCTGCATTTACCCGCCTTGAGAAAAACGGTTATATCACATCATTCTCTTCGAGCGACAATGCAAGCGGCAAAAGGCGGACCTACTATCAGATTACCGATGCCGGCAGAGAATATTACAGGATGAAATGCGAGGAATGGAAGCTGACACTTGATGTAGTAAGCAAATTTATACGATTTTAAAGGAGACATTTTATGGAAACTATAAAGAATTATCTGGAAAATATGTTTTCGCACCTCCCGAATACCCCCGAGGTGCAAAAAGCCAAATATGAGCTCTATCAGATGATGGAGGATAAATACAATGAATTAATATCCGAGGGCAAATCTGACAACGAAGCCATAGGCATAGTCATATCAGAGTTTGGAAACCTTGACGAGCTCGCCGACTCACTCGGCATCAAGAGCTTCGTGAATCCCAGTCAGGCAATGCCTGCTGCCAAAACACTCTCCCGCGAGGCTGCTGCCGCATTCCTCAGGGATTCGGCAAAACAAGCATATCTCACAGCCTTTGGAGTGCTGCTTTGCATAATCGCAAGCCTTGGACCGATATTCAGCGAATGCATTCCGCGTTCACTCGCTTCCCCTGACGCATCTGATGCCATCGGCATTACCTTCCTGTTCGTTTGTATCGCTGTGGCAGTCGGCTTCTTTATCTTCTCAGGCTCTATCTCATCCAAGTGGAGCTACCTGAAGCAAGAGCCTTACTGCATAGATTTTGAGACGGCAAACTGGGTCATCGAGCGAAAGGAAAGCTACCGCTCCACACATGCGATGCTTTTAACAGTGGGTATCATGCTCTGCATACTCTGCGCAGTGCCGGCAATCATAATCAGCTCGCTGAACACCAAAAGCACCTTCGCAGACTCACTTTCCGGTGGACTCGTGCTCGTGTTTATAGCAATCGGTGTATTCATGATAGTATTCACAAACATGAAGAAATCAAGCTTTGACAAGCTTCTTTCCCTGAACGGAGCACAGACTATGGGCGGTAATTTTGCCAATTCACACGATGGCAAGGTGCACTATGAAAACCCTGTTGTGGCTGCAATCATGTCAGTCTACTGGTCAACTGTCACATGCATCTATCTATGCTGGAGCTTTATTACCTTTGACTGGGGTATCACATGGATTATCTGGCCAATAGCTGCAATCATCAATTCGCTGGTGGAAAATCTGCTCGGCGATAAACATGGAAATTAATGGAAACCAGGACAGTCAAAAATGTGTGTAGCATATTTTGAATAATCACAAAACAAATTATGCAACAAGATAATTCAGAAATGGAGACAAGTCATGAAAAAGAATATATATCTAATAATAATTACAATAATTACAGTGGTCTGCATCATCGCCGGGAGTCTCTACCATATCGGGGGCTTTGCCCTAGGCCTGTTTGACAATCTGATTCCGCGCTCAGACAAGTCTCTCGGAAACGTATGCACAGAGGAGCTTTCAGTCGATGAATTTTCAAACCTGGTATTTGATACAACCATATCGAACATCAATGTGAAAACCGGTGACAGCTACATGGTCTCATACAAATGCAACAAGCGACTGGTTCCAAAGATTAGGAGCACAGGCGATACCCTCACAATATCCCAAAGCAAAGGAGCCAACTATAGAAGAAACACCACGAGTGAAATCACTGTTACCATTCCTGATGGCGCAGCATTGAACAAGCTCTCCCTTGATACCGGCGTAGGCGAGGTAAACCTTAATTCCCTGACCGCAGCCGATGCAGAATTTGACACCGGCATAGGCGATTTATATGTCACAGACTGCAGCTTTGCCACATGTGATGTGGATGGCGGAACCGGCAATCTTAGCTTTGAAAACTGTGCCTTTGACGAAATGGATATCGACGGCGGTACAGGTAACATCACTGTAACATCCTCACAGTCACTTGACGGTTACATGATGGACCTGGACTCAGGTACAGGCGATATCACAATCAACGGCAATGACTATGATGATGAGTATGAGGTAAATGAGCATGCCAAAAAGCACCTGGTTATCGACTCAGGGCTTGGGGATATTGTGGTGAAATATTAAATTAAACTTTTCACTTTTTATTGTCCATAAACTGCGGCTCCATATATCCGGTTCCTGACATGGACTTATAGTAGCGGCTTGCGGCCTGCGTGCCGACACGCACCTCGCGGGCCTGCTTCTTTATGGACGCAAATTTCAGAGTCATGAGATCCTTGTTACGGGCCTCCTGACTCTGTATTTTTACGCTCTTGTCCGTGATACTGCGGATATGCTCCTGCATGGTGCGTATCTGCTCCTTGTAGTCCTCTTTGTGACCATTCAGTTCTTCCTTTGTACGTTCAAAAAGCTTCTCAAAGCCTGAGTCTAAATTATTGAGCTGGTCGATGAGCCTGCTCTTTGCCTCAACTACCTCGTCAAAGTCGTCAGGTGTGAGCTGTGGATCCTCGAGCTGGTTCTTCTGCTTGATATCAAGCTCTATTATCCGGTCGAGTACCTGCTCCTTTTTCTCCAGGCTTTGTATCATTATATCTATGTATGTCTGTTCCATGGTGTTCTCCCTGTATTTCCAATTGTTTTAACTATAAGCATCTCTATAATAGCACAAAACGCACAAACAAACTAGCTTCATGCTGCTGTCTCTGCGTTTTGTTTAAGTTAAAAACTCTCTATAATCCCTGTCGGTGATTTATGATACATTTATCTATGACACATGCAACTTGTTTCCGTTGCATGTAGCCTGCATGACCTCTTTCCACGCGTCACGCATAGTGCGCAGGTGCTCAAGTACCTCCTCAAGAATCTCCTTGTCCTTCTTTATGTTTGCCTCGACAAGGCGTCTGTGAAGATAAGTATATACATTGTTAAAATCCTTTGATACCGGATATTTGTCATCAAGTGTGGACTGGAACTCCTCTATGATACGCTCAACCTTGCGGATATTTGTATGAGCCTGCTGGATATCCTCCTTCTCCACTGCCATAATAGCGATATTGCAAAATTTGATTGCACCATCATACAGCATGAGTGTAAGCTCTGCCGGTGATGCAGTCATGATTTTGTTGTTTGCATATGCTGCGTATGCTTTATTTTGTAACATAATATACCCTCCCTGGTATCTTTTTATGAGAAGTAGCTGCTAATTGAGCTCTGTGTGCTGTTGAGCTTGGTCATAGCTGACTCCATCTGAGTAAACTTGTTGTAGTAGTAATCCTCACGATCTGAGATTTTTTTCTCCCATTCCTTAATAGTCTTGGTGTAGTTAGTGTACTCTGTCTTCATCTGCTTGTCATTGTAGATGGTAAATGCTGAGCTCAAATCCGTAGACTTCATCTTGTCACCGATTGCACTATACAGATTAGTTGAAAGCTGCTGCATAAACTGCATTACCGTATCCGGATCATCGTTTATAGCTGCCATGAGCTTATCTGTCTTGCCGGATGTATTGGCGTCATCCTCATCACCATCAATGTGATATGCATTCTGCTCATTCTCCGCTGCATTCAAAAATCCAAGTGTACTGATTCCAAAGCTTGAGAGCGAGTACTTCTTGCCACCTATCTCAACTGATGACATCATGGCTGTCTGCATTGCTGTCATTACGCTGCCAAGTGTAGAATCCCTGCGAAGCAGAGAGTCCTTAATCTTTGTCTCCCACTTCTCAATCTCTTTATCAGACATCTGATCCTTCTCATCATCCGTGAGTGGCTCGTAGCTTCCTGCTGAATCAGCATTGTATAGCTTCGTCATCTCGTTGATGATGTTGTTGTACTCTGTCAGGAAATCCTTTACCTTATCATATACACCCTGTGTATCTGTGCTTGTTGTAATGCTTATAGCACTGTCACCGGTCTCAGCAAGTGCCTCGATTGTCAGTCCATTGATTGAATAGCTGTTGCTGTCACCTGTATATTTTACACCGTTCAGCTCAATCTCCGAATCCTGTCCTGCGACCTTCTTCACCTGTGAATTGAAAAGTGCCTTATTCTGAAGCGTGTATGCAGTGTTTACCCTGTCGAGCAGGTCGTTTAGCGCCTGTGTATACTCAGACGAATCCTTCTGCTTTGAGGCAAGCTCCTTTACAATATTGCTATTTGCTGCTTTTTTTGTGTTGGCCTCTGCGGCCTCCTCCAAAGCGTTGGCTTTATTTACAAAGCCGTCAGTCTCGTTTCCGTTTCCTGCTAAAAGCTGCTCTACTGCTTTCTTTCCTCCGCCATCCTTATCCTTATCCTTGCCTGCCGCATAAGCATTCTGAATAGCCTTTGTGAGGCTGGCAACCGAATACTTGTCATCGCTTCCGAGCACTTCGTCCTTTGAAGCCTCAAATGCCTGAACTGACGCAAGAGCCTCATCGTATGAGCTTTTAGTCTTTTCGCCCATTGACTTTATGATTGTGTCATACGCAGCTGAAGCTGACTCTATGCCTGTCTTGTTTGTGGCATCTTCCGCAATAGTGTACTCAGTCTTTTGTGAAACAGTGATGGAATCAGTTTTATCGGCTGTGTAGTACTTGCCGTCTGTCTCGTCCTTCTTGTAAGTCTTACCACCGACGGTCAGTGTTGTCATATCATCGGAGTGGTCTATATGTGCAGCTTCAAGCTCCTTGCCATCAGCATCAGTATAAACTGTCCTCGTAGATTCTGTCACATCATAGTACGATGTGGTATGCTTGTCCGTATCATTAACGGCTGCAATATAGTGGCTATTGTTGTTGCTGTCAATATACTTATAGAGAGTATTTCCATTTGTATCGGTCAGTGTGGTCTTTGTATATGTATCATAGCTGTCACCATTCTTTGAAATCACTGCGCCATCACGAGATGAGCCAAGCTTCTCAAGCAGCTTCAGCTTATCACTATCTCCTGCATTGTTTGCATCCAGCTTCTCATAAATGCCCTGAAGTGTGGCATATGAATAGCCATAATTTACAGCATTCATAAGATTTTTGCTCTGCGCATTCATCTTCGCCGCATCTGTTGTCAGATTATTGTAGTTTGTAACAGCTGCCTCGATTTTGGCTCTGGTCTCATCGTCTGAAACTCCATGTAAAGCTGCATACTCATCATATGGATTGGATGAATAAGTACCGGTAGTGGTCTTTTCACCACCATATGCTATTCCCAGGCTATAAAGTGCTGATGCTCCATCTATATTGCTGCCGGTTATGGTAAAATCGTTTGCCACGCCTGTCTTTTTTGAGCTGATATAAAATCTCTTGTAGCTTGAATCGTAGTTTGCATCAAGCCCCGCATTCCTGAGTTCCTTTACCACGTCGTTCATGGTTGATGATGCGCTGAGAGTGATGGACTTGGTCTCGTCCCCCATCTTTACCTCAAGCTTGGCATCACCGCCTGTGTAACCGAGCTGTGCAAGTGTAGTCTTCTCACTGTCTGCCTTAATTTCTGCTCCGGTCATATATCCGGCCTTTGCCATCTGCTTGATTTTCAGCGACTGTGTGCCGCTTGGTGCACCGGAGCCTGCCTTTACTGTGGCCTTTGTAGTATCCGAAACTGATGTCTTCTTTAAGTTGTATGCTGTAGAAAATCGCAGATTGGAAATATTGCTGTACAAGCTGTACACCTTGGTATTAAGGGATTTCCACGCATCCTGTGTCCACTCAAGCTTAGTCTGCGCCTTCTGATATTTCTCTTTTCTGGTGGTATATGACGATACCATTGCCTTTACAATAGAATCTGTATCCAGACCTGATGTCATTCCCGATAATCTGATTGCCATGGTGTCCTCCTATCTCTTCTCATCTACCATGAGTCCTGCCATCTCCCAGACCTTCGCTATCATGTCGAGCGTCTTCTCTGGCGGAAACTCCTTGATGACTTCCTTTGTCTTCTTATCAACTATCTTTATTGTCACGCGGTTAGTCTTCTCATGGATGCCGAACACTGCCTCCGACTGGTCAGCCAACGCGCTCTTGTTGATATCATCCACAGCCTTTTTAAGCTGCATATTCTTCTCATTCTGCTTTTGTGCGGCAAGCTGTGCCTGTCCCTGCGCTCCGGCATCACCGGCTGAATCACCGCTTGTTTCCTTAGTATTCATCGCCTGAATATTCCTTGCGATGCTGTCAGACACGACCTGATTGTCCGCACTGGACACCTCTGTCCTTCCCTGTGCCTGTTCCTTTATCTGTGCAGTTGATGTACTTCCCTGATAGACCATTCCTGCACCCTTGATTGCCTCTATTGCCATCTCTAACACCTCCGTGTGAAAATATGTTGCAATTGACTGTTGTTCTTACCCTATTCTAAGGAATATATCGGATGAATTGCGGGAAAGTTTATAGCTTTCTTCTCTTTTTAAGTATAAAGAGATTTTGAAAAATCCCGGCCCACATCAGAATACTTAACTTTATCCTATGACGCAAGCCGGGATGGATTGTCTCTTTATTCTTTTTGTGTTTTAGTCTTAATGCTCCAGATTTGCAAACTTTGTGTACTCAGGCAGCCATGCAAGGTTTACGGTGCCGATTGGACCGTTACGCTGTTTAGCAATGATGATCTCTGAGATACCCTTGAGCTCGGTGTCCTTGTTGTAGTAGTCGTCACGATAGATGAACATAACGACGTCGGCATCCTGCTCGATGGCTCCTGACTCTCGAAGATCAGAAAGCATCGGTCTGTGGTCCGGTCGCTGCTCTACAGCTCGTGAAAGCTGGGAGAGTGCCACTACAGGGACTGAAAGCTCTCTGGCGAGTGCCTTAAGCGAACGTGATATGTCTGAGATTTCCTGCTGACGCGATTCTGAGCCTCGTCCTGAGCCTGTCATGAGCTGCAGGTAATCGATGATGACGAGCTTTAAGTCATGTTCGAGCTTGTATTTACGGCACTTGCTTCGAAGCTCTGATATGCTGATACCCGGAGTGTCGTCTATGATGAGCTCGGAGTCTCCGATGATTCCGGCTCCCTCGACCAGCTTTTCCCAGTCGGCATCAGACAGATTTCCTGTACGCAGTGCCTGCGCATCTACCTTTGATTCGAGTGAGAACAGACGGTTTACGAGCTGCTCCTTCGACATCTCGAGTGAGAATATGGCTGTACACAGATGTGCATGAAATGCCACATGCTGTGCTATGTTGAGCACGAAGGCTGTCTTTCCCATTGACGGACGGGCTGCCACGAGCACGAGATCTGACGGCTGAAGTCCCGCTGTCCTGTAGTCTAAGTCTATGAAGCCTGTCGGGATTCCTGTTACGGTGCCCTCCTGCTGTGCTGCTTTCTCGATTTTCTCGAGGGCATTCATGACTACAGTACGGATTGGCACGTAGTCACCTGTCTGCCTTGAGGAAAGCAGCTCAAATACATCGTGCTCTGTCTTGTCGAGCACGCTCTCGAGCGATTCCTTGCCGGCGTAGCACTCGTTCTCTATGTCCTCTGTCACATGGATGAGCTTTCGCTTTATGGCATTTTCCTTTACGATATTGGCATAGTACTTGATGTTGGCAGAGGTCGGCACACTGGTGACGAGAGTTCTCACAAAGTCAAGGCTTTGTATTTCCTGCGGCACATCCTTTTCCTTTAAACGGTTCTGGAGTGTAACGAGATCTACAGGCTGACCCTCTGTAAAGAGCTCAACCATGGTCTCAAATATGATGCCGTACTGCTGATGATAAAAATCCTCCTTAAGGAGCATCTCGCTGGCGGTCACTATGGCATCCTTGCTCATAATCATGGAGCCGACCACGGACTGCTCTGCCTCAAGGCTGTTTGGCATTATTCGTTTGATTAATGCTTCTTCCAAGGGGATTCCTCCTATCCTTCAACTACTGATACTGTGAGGTTTGCTGTTACCTTTGGATGAAGCTTGACAGGCACCTCATAGTTTCCGAGTGCCTTGATTGACTCGTTAAGCTGCATCTTTTTCTTGTCGAGTTCTAAGCCATGCTGCTCCTTTGCCGCAGCCGAGATCTCCTTGGTGGAGATGGAGCCGAAGGTCCTGCCGCCCTCACCTGAGCGCAGCTTTACTACTACCTTTGTGTTCTCTACTACCTTTGCGAGTGCAAGTGCACTCTCGTAGTTTTCCTGTGCTACCTTGTCAGCGTGCTGGTTCTGAAGCTTTAAGTCATTTAAGTTCTTTGGGGTAGCCTCTACTCCGAGCTTTTTAGGTATGATATTGTTTCTGGCGTAGCCGTCACTTACGTTTACTATCTCGCCTTTTTTGCCTAATGGTTTTACGTCCTGTAATAAGATTACTTTCATTCTTCTATGTCTCCTTCTTTTAGCATTTCGTCCAGTGTATCCTGTATCATGCGCTTTGCCTGCACGATAGTAACGCCTGTCAGCTGCGCGCCTGCCACATTTAAGTGTCCGCCACCGCCCAGCTTCTCCATGATTATCTGGACATTTATCTCGTCGATTGAACGAGAGCTGATATAAATCTTGTCATTGTACTCCGTGAGCACAAATGATGCCTTGATTCCTATTATGTTGAGCAGCTCATTTGCTGCCTGTGCACCGACGATTGTCGGGCTCTCCACATTCTCGCTAGGGCATACCGATATGGCAAACGAGCCCCTGTATACCTCTGCATGGCGTACTGCCTCGGCTCTTGCCTTGTAGCATGCCATGTCATTTCTAAGCATCTTTCTGACGCGTGTTACCTCTGCACCTGAGCGCTTCAAAAAGGCTGCCGCCTCAAATGTACGCACGCCTGTCTTCGTCATAAAATTGTTGGTGTCGATGAGGATACCTGCGTAGATGCAGTCGGCCTCTGTCGCATTTATCTTGACTCCGTCGTTAAAGTACTGCAATACCTCTGCGACCATCTCACACGCACTTGATGCATACGGCTCGATGTATGAGAGTATAGGATTCTCTATTATCTCGCTGCTTTGTCTGTGGTGGTCAAATACGACTATCTTTCCTGTCTTTCTGAGGAGTTCAGGACACTCTGTGTAGCTTGGTCTGTTGGTGTCCACCACCATGACAAGAGTATCCTTGCTCACCATCTCAAGAGCCTCTTCGCTGTTTATAAACATATCCGCCGGGTAGCCCTTTGCCTCTGAAAATGTCTCCATAAGAGGTCTGACTGAGCTTGTCGGGTCATTTATTACTATCTGTGCCTTTTTGTCGAGATTCTTAGCTGCACAGTATATACCTATGCCTGCTCCGAGCGAGTCTACATCTGTGATGCTGTGTCCCATGATAAGCACGTTCTCACAGGTCTCAATGATTTCCTGAAGCGCCTGTGCCTTGACTCTCGCCTTTACCCTTGTCTTGCTCTCCACCTGCTTTGACTTGCCGCCAAAATACAGGATATCGTCATGATCCTTTATAACTACCTGATCACCGCCTCGTCCGAGGGCCAGGTCTATGGCATTTCGCGCATATACGTAGTTTTCATTATACTTATCGCTCTTTATACCGATTCCGATACTGAGTGTGACCGCCATCTCGTTGCCGACCTTTATAGCCTTGACCTCATCGAGCACCTTGAACTTGTCCTCCTTCATGCTGTCAAGATACTTGTACTTGAACACCACGAAGTATTTGTCGTTTTCTATCTTTCTGACAAGTCCGTCATACTTGGCAAAATACTGGTTTACACGCCTGTCGATAAGTGCAACGAGCAGTGACCTCTTTACGTCCTCTATGCTGTCAAGTGCCTCATCATAGTTATCGATATACACAAGCGCTGAGACCTGCTTCTGCTCTGTGATTTCCTTCTTGCAGTGATAAAGCTCCGACTCATCAAATACGTACAGCGCCGTCAAAAACTGGTCTGCTTCATTTGTGTCGATTATCTCATTTTCCTCTGCGATAGAGTTGAAATATATTCGCTTGACGGACAGACGGACTATGCTGTCCTCCTCCTCATTTACTATCTTGAAGTCTGTCGGCGCATCACTCTTGG
>ENA-UAMM01000900-UAMM01000900.1-human-gut-metagenome-genome-assembly--contig:-NODE-900-length-10839-cov-4.332437_pt1 | contig 10839 bp, 6 predicted proteins | sample MGYA00243284_ERZ654499 | MGnify/ENA primary metagenome ERZ654499 (study PRJEB26926, sample SAMN06164397) | human gut metagenome | biome: ENVO:00009003; feature: ENVO:2100002; material: ENVO:00002003... | reverse complement strand
CCACCCTTGCATATCATAGAAGAATCTTATTTACAGACTTTTTCTCACAGTCTCAATTTAACGTGAAAGAGTTCTCCGAATAGCACTTTCGCTTTCAATAGTTCAAAACTGTTTCGACCATACATTACCCGTTTTATGACTTTGATTTTATTTACACTGCCTTCTGCTAAGCCATTATTATACGAATATATAATTCCATTTTTTACAGCAGTTATATCCTTTTTTATGCCGTTTATGAATGTTTGAAGTTCAGGGATATCATATTTTTGTGCTGCATTGATCCATTCATCTATTTTTGTAGGATTTTTAGAGAATATGACATTACAAAAGTCTTTGGTTAATGTATATAACTCACTCAATAAAGGATATTTTTTTAATACTTCCTGATACTGTTTGACAGTGATTGTGCCAATATCCTCGAGTTTTTTATAAACCAGCTGGCATAAGGATTTCCTTTGCACATATTCAGAATGCGGCTTTTCTGTTTCATTCTGTTCATGTATTCGTGTTCTTTCTTTTTGCATAAACATTCGTAACGAAGCTACACTGCCAGTATATCCCTTTTTACAAATAATATCATGTATTTGGGGATACGTTAATCCCTGACTCCTGAGTTTTATTACCTCGTTCTCATATGGAGCTAATTTTCCTGGAATTCGAACATTATAATGACCATTTGTAACTGAAAAATCAGGATTTAAATAATTTTGTATAGTCTTATGGGCACGGTGCATCTGAGATGCAATCTGCTCAATCGGATATCCTGCCAAAGCCATTTTTCTTGCTTCTTTTATTTCCTGTTCTTTTTGTTTTATAGCCAGCTGGTGTTGCCGTTCCCTGGCAATTTCCTTACTTTCTGGAATCTGGTCTTCTGGAATCGCAAGATATTTTTGGATTGTTTTAGGTGATGAATGTAACAATAATGCTATATCCGATATGGTCAGTCCTTCCCTGCGTTTTTCATGGGCGAATTTTATACGCAATGACCGGTTTGCAGTGTTATATAATGCTTTCATTTCATCCGTAACGCCTTCTGTTAATGGTATTTCAACCCTTGCAGAAAACTCACGAAATATATATTTACAGATAACTTCCGAAAGTCCCTTTATCAAGTGAAAACGGTCACTAATCTGTATGACATCAGGATGAGAATTTGTAGCAGCGGATGCGTATGTAATGGCTCCATCCCTTGAAATAACTTCGATATTGTGAAACGTTTTCAGCCAGTTGCAGACAACATTTGTATCTCTTGACGGAATCATATCAACAATCCGATGATTTTCCAAATTTATCATAACTGTTCCATAAGAAAATCTTTTACGGAGAGCAAAGTCATCCACACATACCATTTTTACAGAAGATTTATCCACAATGGATGGCATTTTTTTTAAGCAGATCGCAGATGCTGCTTTTGCAAACTGAAATATTTTCGCTTTTTAAAAGTTTAGAAGCATTCAACGAGCTTAGTTGGGATGATGTATATAAAATATTTTGGATTAACCTGTTCGTTTTTTTCGATTTAGCAGCCACAAATGGATGTTTCTCGGAAAAAGTTTTATGAGAACAGTCCAGATTCATACATCGCATTTTCCTGGTATCTACCAACAGAATGACCTTTTTTCCTTGCATAGGAAGATCTTGAATTTCTCTTTCATAAATAGAATGAACTTTAGATGTTTTTCTTCCACAAAACGGACATTCTAATTCAGTTATTGTTGATGCAATATGAAAAATCACTTTATCTTCTTTTATGCGATATTGTATTAGTTCATAGGCTGGGTCAAGTAACTTAATAAATTCGTCCATATAAATATCCCTCTTGGTAAATATATTTTGAATGTATTATATAACTTTAACACATCAATTTCAACTAAGTGCGGAAAGAACCTATCTACCGTTTACGAAACGGGGAAGAATGCCGCGTATTTTTCTCTCAAATGACAAAAAAGCAAAAAGATTATTGCGTTTCGCCCGATGCAAAGAAATTTCGTGTTGAAATTACCGGAAAAATGGCGTATAATTTAGAAATGCTATAGACGCAGAGAAAATAGAACGGTTTTTCAGCCGGAAGAAAAGAGGGAGAAAGATATGGAATACCGTATTGGATTAATTCACGGAGACGGAATCGGACCGGAAATTGTAAATGAAGCAAAAAAAGTTCTGGACGCCGTCTGCGAGAAATATGGACATCAGTTTGAATATACCAATCTTCTGCTGGGCGGAGCCTCCATCGATGTGCACGGCGTGCCGCTGACAGATGAAACCATAGAAGAAGCAAAAAAATGTGACGCTGTTCTGATGGGCTCCATCGGAGGAGATGCCAAGACCTCCCCATGGTACAAATTAAGCCCGGATAAGCGCCCGGAGGCCGGACTTTTAAAAATCCGGAAATCGTTAGGCCTGTTTGCAAACCTGCGCCCGGCGTACCTGTATCAGGAATTAAAGGATGCCTGCCCGTTAAAAGAAGAAATTATCGGTGAGGGCTTTGACATGCTGATCATGCGTGAGCTGACCGGCGGCCTGTATTTTGGAGAGCGCAGTACCGTAGAAGAGAACGGCATCAAAAAAGCAACGGATACCCTGACTTACAGCGAGCCTGAAATCCGCCGTATTGCAATCCGTGCCTTCGACATCGCCAGAAAGAGAAAGAAAAAAGTAACAAGTGTAGATAAAGCAAATGTTCTCGACTCCTCCCGTCTGTGGAGAGCTGTTGTGGAGGACGTTGCAAAAGATTATCCGGACGTTACGTTAGAGCATATGCTGGTTGATAACTGTGCAATGCAGATTGTTCACAATCCGTGCCAGTTTGACGTGGTTCTGACGGAAAACATGTTCGGAGATATCCTTTCCGATGAGGCAAGTATGGTGGCAGGTTCCATCGGAATGCTTTCTTCCGCCAGCCTGAATGAGACAAAATTCGGTCTGTACGAGCCAAGCCACGGCTCCGCACCGGATATCGCAGGAAAAAACATTGCAAACCCGATTGCAACCGTTCTGTCCGCGGCCATGATGCTCCGCTACTCGCTGGACCTCGACAAAGAGGCAGAGGCAGTTGAGAATGCGGTACAGAAAATCTTAAAAGATGGATACCGCACCGTAGATATCATGTCCGAGGGATGCACTAAAGTTTCCACCTCCAAAATGGGAGATCTGCTGGTAAAAGCACTGGAGTGAAGCTGAAAAAGGCTTTTCGTAAGTTGCGAGTCCCAGTTTGTGGGAGGTTTTGTCCGAATGAGGGCGACGTAGCGGGCTACGTCAACTGAATGAGGGGAAAATATACCGCAAAGTGGGGCTTGCAGATTGCGGAAATGGTTTTTCAGACACACTCTAGCATAAAACTGTAAGATAAGAAAAGAGGAAAAGATCATGAGAAGTGATGCTGTAAAAAAAGGAATCGCACAGGCACCGCAGCGTTCTCTGATGCGTGCGCTGGGTCTGACCGAAGAAGAGATGAAAAAACCGCTCGTAGGAATCGTAAGCTCCTACAATGAGATTGTACCGGGCCACATGAACCTGGATAAAATTACAGAGGCTGTAAAAATGGGCGTTGCCATGGCAGGCGGAACACCGATCGTGTTCCCGGCCATCGCAGTCTGTGACGGTATCGCCATGGGCCACATCGGAATGAAATATTCCCTCGTTACCCGTGACCTGATCGCCGATTCCACCGAGTGTATGGCAATGGCTCACCAGTTTGATGCACTGGTATGTATCCCGAACTGTGATAAGAACGTACCTGGCCTTCTGATGGCAGCAGCAAGAGTCAATGTTCCGACCGTATTTGTCAGCGGCGGTCCGATGCTTGCCGGCCATGTAAAAGGTGAGAAGAGAAGTCTTTCCAGCATGTTCGAGGCGGTTGGATCCTACGCTGCCGGAACTATGACAGAGGAAGATGTTTATGATTTTGAGTGCAATGCATGCCCGACCTGTGGTTCCTGCTCCGGTATGTACACTGCAAACAGCATGAACTGCCTGACCGAGGTTCTCGGCATGGGCTTAAAAGGAAACGGAACGATTCCGGCCGTATATTCCGAGCGTCTGCGCCTGGCCAAGAGAGCCGGTATGCAGGTTATGGAGCTGTTAAAACAGAATATCCGTCCAAGAGACATTATGACAAAAGAAGCATTCTTAAACGCTCTGACCGTCGATATGGCACTGGGATGTTCCACCAACAGTATGCTGCATCTGCCGGCCATCGCGCATGAGGCAGGCGTAGAGCTGAATCCGGAGATGGCAAATGCCATCAGTGAGAAGACCCCGAACCTCTGCCATCTGGCTCCGGCAGGATACCACTACATCGAGGAGCTGAACGAGGCCGGCGGTGTTTATGCCGTTATGAACGAGCTGAATAAACTGGGACTTCTGCACACCGAGTGCATGACCGCAACCGGAAAGACCGTAGGGGAGAACATCAAAGGATGTGTCAACAAAAATCCTGAGATCATCCGTCCAGTTGAGAATCCATACAGCAAAACAGGCGGTATCGCTGTTCTGAAAGGAAACCTGGCACCGGATACCGCAGTTGTCAAACGTTCTGCTGTTGTTCCGGAGATGCAGGTTCATGAAGGCCCGGCCAGAGTCTTTGACTGCGAGGAGGATGCCATCGAGGCAATCCGCGGCGGCAAGATTGTGGCAGGCGACGTTGTTGTCATCCGTTATGAGGGACCAAAGGGTGGTCCTGGTATGCGTGAAATGTTGAATCCGACTTCTGCCATTGCAGGTATGGGACTTGGTTCTTCCGTAGCCCTGATCACGGACGGCCGTTTTTCCGGCGCATCCCGCGGTGCGTCCATCGGTCATGTAAGCCCGGAGGCAGCAGAGGGCGGTCCGATCGCACTCGTTGAGGAAGGTGATCTGATCCGTATCAATATTCCGGAGCACAAGCTGGAGGTTGTCGTATCGGACGAAGAGCTGGCACGCAGAAAAGCTGCATGGACTCCGAGAGAACCAAAGGTAACGACAGGCTATCTGAAACGCTACGCAAAGATGGTTTCCAGTGCAAATAAGGGAGCTATTCTGGAGTTCTAATTCAGAAAAACTATGAGAAACACGCTCTGCGAGTTTCTCATAGTTATCGCGGCAGTCGCCAAGGTCTCGTGCAAGCACGGACTTTGGCTCGTTGCCCGCGTAAATCATAAAATCATATCAGCCGTCCGAACGCGCTTTTTCTCGGATGGCTGATTTCATAAACAGATTTCATACACAAAGCGAAAACATAAGGAAGGAATCATACAGACATGGAATTAACTGGATCACAGATTGTTATCGAGTGCCTGAAGGAGCAGGGTGTGGATACCGTGTTCGGCTATCCGGGCGGAACCATTTTAAATATCTATGATGAACTTTACCGTCATCCGGAAATCCACCATATCCTGACCTCACACGAGCAGGGTGCTGCGCATGCGGCGGACGGATATGCGCGTGCTACCGGAAAAACAGGCGTCTGCATGGCTACAAGCGGCCCGGGCGCAACGAATCTTGTCACCGGAATTGCAACCGCCTACATGGATTCTACACCGATGGTAGCGATTACCTGCAACGTAGGAAAGGCACTGCTTGGAAAAGACAGCTTTCAGGAGATTGACATTGCGGGTGTCGCAATGCCGATCACAAAATACAGTGTGATTGTAAAAGATATCACCGTTCTTGCAGATACGCTGCGCCGTGCGTTTACGATCGCAAAGAGCGGAAGACCGGGCCCGGTTCTGGTCGATATTACAAAAGATGTCACAGCGGCAACGTATGAGTACGAGCCGAAGACTCCGGAGAAAATTGAACCGTTTACTGAGAGAATTACAGAAGAAGGCCTGGATCACGTCGTATCCCTGATTCAGGAGTCGAAACGCCCGTATATTTTCGTGGGCGGCGGCAGTATCATCTCCGGCGCGTCCGAGGAAGTGCGCGAACTGGCACACCGCATCCAGGCACCGGTCTGCGACACCCTGATGGGAAAAGGTGCGTTCCCGGGAACGGATGAGCTGTACACCGGCATGCTCGGTATGCATGGAACGAAAACATCGAACTATGGCGTGACAAAGTGCGATCTGCTGATCGTGCTCGGCGCAAGATTCTCCGATCGTGTCACCGGAAACGCTGCAAAATTTGCCAATAACGCAAAAATCGTTCAGATCGATGTGGATGCGGCAGAAATCAACAAGAATGTTGTTGTCGAGTCGAGCATCATCGGAGACGTCAAAGAGGTCTTAAAATGGCTGAATGCGAGGCTGGAGCCGATGCACCATGACGAGTGGATTGCCGAGATCGAGGCGATGAAGGAAAAATTCCCGTTAAAGCATGAAGAAGGCCTTACCGGACCGTTCGTGATCGAGGAGATCTATAAGGCAACCGACGGCCAGGCTGTCATCACGACCGATGTCGGACAGCATCAGATGTGGGCGGCGCAGTATTATCGGTATACGAGCCCGAGAACCCTTTTAACCTCCGGCGGTCTTGGAACCATGGGATTCGGTCTTGGAGCTGCCATGGGTGCCAAAATGGGACGCCCGGACAAAACGGTCATCAACATCGCAGGTGACGGCTGTTTCCGTATGAACATGAATGAGCTGGCAACACTTTCCAGACACAACATTCCGATCATCGAGGTTGTTGTCAACAACCACGTACTCGGCATGGTACGCCAGTGGCAGACGCTGTTCTACGGAAAACGGTATTCCAATACCGTTCTCCAGGATCAGGCAGACTTTGTCAAGGTTGCTGAGGCGCTCGGCGTAAAGGGCATCCGCGTGACGAAAAAAGAGGAGATGGGTCCTGCCATCCGTGAGGCAATTGAGGGCGGAAAACCGGCGCTCATCGATGTCTGGATCGACTGCGACGAAAAAGTATTCCCGATGGTACCGGCAGGAGCTCCGATTGAGGATGTCTTCGATGCAGAGGATCTGGCAAAAAAGGAACAAGAAAAGGATTGACAGATTTCTGACAAAGAGGTATCATGGTTTCAACGTGGTAAAGCAATACCGTATTACCGCACGAATCGCACAGATGTGATTACAATGGAAACCATCGGTCTACTATCGGTGGTTTCCTAGTAAGATAAAGTAACACCAGGGGCAAAAGTTCGAAAGTCTGACGCAAGCAAAGCTTACAGGAAGATTTTTGAACTTGGGACCCGTAAAATATGAGTAAGTAGCCATTTTTCGGAGAAAAATGAGCGGAGTACGAATATTTTGCAGATTACGGGAGCACAAAGTGCGGAGTAATCTGGTGCAGAAAAGAGAAACAGGAGGATGAGAAAAATGAGCAGAGTCTATAATTTTTCCGCAGGACCGGCGGTTCTGCCAGAGGAAGTGTTGAAAGAAGCCCAGGAGGAAATGCTGGATTACCGCGGATGCGGCATGTCCGTCATGGAGATGAGCCACCGTTCCAAAGTATTCCAGAATATCATCGATGAGGCAGAAGCAGACCTTCGTGACCTGATGGGAATTCCGTCAAATTACAAAGTTCTGTTTCTTCAGGGCGGTGCCTCCCTGCAGTTTTCCATGATTCCGATGAACCTGATGAAAAACGGTGTCGCTGATTACATCGTAACGGGTCAGTGGGCAAAGAAAGCATATGCAGAGGCGCAGAAATACGGAAAGGCAAACAAAATTGCCTCCTCTGAGGACAAAACATTTTCCTACATCCCGGACTGCAGCGATCTTGCCATCAGCCCGGATGCCGACTATGTTTATATCTGCGAAAACAACACCATTTACGGCACCAAATACAAAAAGCTGCCGAATACCAAGGGTAAAACCCTGGTGGCAGACGTCTCCTCCTGTTTCCTCTCCGAACCTGTCAATGTCTCTGATTACGGCATCATCTACGGCGGTGTCCAGAAAAACATCGGACCTGCCGGAATGGTGATCTCCATTATCCGTGACGATCTGATCACCGACGATGTCCTGCCGGGAACACCGACCATGATGAAATTCAAGACACACGCAGACGCAGGCTCCCTGTACAATACACCGAACTGCTACTGCATCTATATGTGCGGCAAGGTCTTCAAATGGCTGAAGAAAATGGGCGGCCTGGAAGTTATGAAACAGCGCAACGAAGAGAAAGCAAAGCTGCTGTATGATTTCCTGGATCAGAGCAAGCTCTTCAAAGGAACCGTTGTACCGGAAGACCGTTCTCTGATGAACGTTCCGTTTATCACCGGAAATGCAGATCTGGATGCGAAATTCGTCAAAGAGTCCAAAGAAGCCGGACTTGAGAACCTGAAAGGCCACCGTACCGTCGGCGGTATGCGTGCAAGCATCTACAATGCAATGCCGAAAAAAGGCGTAGAAACACTCGTAGCCTTCATGAAAAAGTTCGAGGAGGAAAATCTCTAATGTTTCAGTATCATTGCTTAAATCCGATTGCAGGCGTAGGCCTTGCAAACTTTAATGAAAACTATCAGCAGACCGAGAGTCTGGAGGGAGCCGATGCGGTTCTCGTCAGAAGTGCAGCCATGCACGGCATGGAGCTGCCGAAGAGCCTCCTCGCTGTAGCAAGAGCAGGAGCCGGTGTCAACAACATTCCGCTTGCCGACTGCGCAGAGCAGGGTATCGTGGTCTTCAATACACCGGGAGCCAATGCAAATGGTGTCAAAGAGCTTGTACTTGCCGGTATGCTGCTGGCATCCCGTGATATCGCAGGCGGTATCGAATGGGTGAAGAGCGACAAAGAAGACGGCGATATCGCAAAGACAGCAGAAAAACAGAAAAAGAAATTTGCCGGCTGTGAGATCAGCGGAAAGAAACTCGGTATCATCGGCCTTGGTGCCATCGGCCAGCTTGTGGCAAATGCAGCCACCCATCTTGGTATGGAAGTATACGGATACGATCCATACATTTCTGTCGATGCAGCATGGAACCTGTCCCGCGACATTCATCACATCCAGAACGTGGAAGATATCTACCGCAACTGTGATTATATCACCATCCACGTGCCGCTTTTGGACAGCACCAAGGGCATGATCAACAAAGCGGCGATCGAAGAGATGAAAGACGGCGTGGTTCTTCTGAACTATGCAAGAGATCTTCTCGTTGACGAGGATGCTGTTCTCGCGGCTTTAAAGGCCGGAAAAATGAAGAAATATGTGACCGACTTTGCAAATCCGAAGGTAGTCGGAGCAGAGGGAACGATCGTTACCCCGCACCTTGGAGCATCCACCAAAGAATCCGAGGATAATTGTGCTGTGATGGCAGTCAAGGAAATCCGTGATTTCCTTGAGAACGGAAACATCAAAAACTCCGTCAACTTCCCGAATTGCAGCATGGGTGTATGCACAGGCGCAGGCCGTGTGACGATCTGCCACAAGAATATCCCAGGTATGCTGGGAGCCTTCACAACCGTTATGGGTAATGCGGATGTCAACATCAGCGATATGACAAACAAAGGTAAAGGCGATTACGCTTACACGATGATGGATCTGGAAAGCGAAGCAACCGAGGAGATAGTAAAAGCCCTCGAAGCAGTTGATGGTGTATTAAAGGTTCGTATCATTAAATAAAGAGAATCAAAGAAAATCAAAAAGTTACAGGAAAAGGCGGTGCCCGAAAACAGGGGTACCGCCTTTTCCTGTCAAGAACGGCAGAAGTTACTGCTGTTTGACTTCCTTTGGGTAAAGAACGGCACAAAAAAGAGAACTGCCCTGGGACAGTTCTCTTTGCCTGTAATGTATGGTTACGAAAAGATTTTCAGATTCGTTTCCAGACTGCTCCGCCGCGTACATCGGCAACTTCAATGCCCTGTGCTTTCAGATCGTCACGGATCTTATCTGCTTCCGCAAAGTTTTTGGCTTTCTTTGCTTCATATCGTTTTAAAACGAGCGCATCAATCTCCGGATCTCCCTCGCCGGTAATCTGATAACCGGATGCAGTGGAAGCGGAAGTTGTCTTTGCGGCCTCTTTTCTCTTTGCTTCTGCATGGGAGAGAAGGGCAAGGCCGAGCACCTGATCGAAATTGTCGAGAAGTGCCAGCTTCGTTGCATCGTTCATGTCTGCCTTTAAGACATCATACAGCGTTGTGATGGCAAGCGAAGTATTGAGGTCAGCATCGAGTGCTTTCTGGAATTTTTCTTTTAAAACACTCATGGAAGCTTCATCGACGGATCCGTTCTCCGGATTTAAAGCGGCGATACGGGCGATCAGCTTGTCGTAGGCAATTTTTGCGTTGTCCAGGTTCTCCCACGTAAACACAAGCGCTTTGCGGTAATGGGACTGCAGGCAGAAGAAACGGTAGATAAGCGGATCGTAGCCTTTTTCTTCCAGAAGAGAAACCGTCAGGAACTCACCTTTTGATTTCGACATTTTTCCGGTCGAGGTATTCAGGTGATGTACATGGAACCACTGCGGGCACCATGCATGGCCAAGGTAGCTTTCGGACTGCGCAATCTCGTTGGTGTGGTGCGGGAAGGCATTGTCCACGCCGCCGCAGTGCAGGTCGAGGTATTCTCCGTTGTACTTCATGGAGATACCGGAGCACTCAATGTGCCATCCCGGATAACCGATGCCCCATGGAGAGTCCCATTTGAGCGCCTGGTTCTCGAATTTTGATTTGGTAAACCAGAGAACGAAATCGTTTTTGTTGCGTTTGTTGGTATCTTCCTCTACGCCCTCGCGGACACCAACGGCAAGATCATCCTCATCGTGGTCGTTGAATACATAGTAGTGGTCAAGACGGCTGGTGTCAAAGTAAACATTTCCGCCGGCAAAGTAAGCGTAGCCGGTGTCCATCAGTTTTGCAATGATTTTAATATATTCGTCAATGCATCCGGTCGCCGGCTGTACGACATCCGGGCGCTTGATATTCAGCTTTTTGCAATCCGCAAAGAATGCATCAGTGTAATAC
>ENA-UAMM01000893-UAMM01000893.1-human-gut-metagenome-genome-assembly--contig:-NODE-893-length-10896-cov-6.328752_pt1 | contig 10896 bp, 9 predicted proteins | sample MGYA00243284_ERZ654499 | MGnify/ENA primary metagenome ERZ654499 (study PRJEB26926, sample SAMN06164397) | human gut metagenome | biome: ENVO:00009003; feature: ENVO:2100002; material: ENVO:00002003... | reverse complement strand
AAAAGTTTGATACAAGCATTCTTGATAACGTTACAAGAGAATCAGTGGAATCTACTCTTGTAAAAAATGGTAATAGGTTAGTTCGTAATTCTATTGATGTATCAGTATAAAATACAATCACTTCAATTTGGGCTAAATAACCATTACCACAATTACAACTAAATAAAAACCCCGGTGTCAGAGCGTATAGAAAACAAATCTATGCGCTCTGTTTTTATGTAAAGGAGCAGATTTATGAAAAAATAGCAAGGCTGGACAGCGAGCCGCTGATAACACAAATTTACAAAGATAATTATGAAAAGGCAGTGTATGGGAACTGAAAAGATAAGAAAAGCATTTTATATTGAAGAAGAACTGCTGGGGCAGGTAGATGCCCTGTTACCACAGGCAGATGTGCGTTCACGAAACGAATTCGTCAATCGGGCACTGCGGTTTTATATCGGATATCTCACTTCGGAGAAAATAGAAAATTATATGCTGACAACCATCTCCTCTGTCATGCATGCAACGGTAAAGGACAGCGAGAACCGCATGGCTCGTGCAATGTATAAACTTGCAGTGGAAACTTCCAAGCTGTCCCATGTGATCGCATACAGCCATGGTGTGGATGAGCAGGCACTCGGAAAGCTGCAGGCGAAGTGTGCAGAAGAGGTGAAACGGATCAATGGAGCAGTGAGGTTTGAGGAGGCATATCAATATCAGCAGGGGGATCGTTTTTAAGAAATAATTTATTGAAATGCGGTAAGACTTACAGTATGATAAAAGAAAAGGAAGGAGTGGTACATGATGACACAGATGAAGGAACGGGCAGTTGAATTGATAGAACGTATTCCAGATGAAAAAATGTTTTATGTGATTAATATTCTTCAGAATCTTGAGGAAATGTCATCCAACAGACCTGCAGATAAGAAACAGGCAATGGAAGCACTCCAGAATGTGCTGAAGTTCAGCGGAAGATTACCAGAAGATTTTGACGCAGACAAGGAATTACAGGAGGCAAGGGAGGAAAAGTATGGTAATATTGGTTGACACAAATATTATTATAGATGCACTTGCCAATCGGGAACCATATGCTGATGATGCAAAAAGAATTATGGAAAAATGTGCGGCAAGGGAAATAACAGGAATACTTGCGGCACATAGCATACCAAACTTGTTTTATATTCTTAGAAAAAATTTCAGTCAGGAAGAAAGAAGATTTCTTCTGAAAAATTTATGTGAGATATTTCAGATTTCTGACTTGAATGAAAAGAAGATAGTAGCTGCATTGGAAAACAATGTATTTTCAGATTTTGAAGATGGTCTGCAGGAAGAATGTGCAGTTGAGTCTATGGCAGATTATATTGTTACACGAAATCCGGCTGATTTTAAGCATTCAAGAGTAAAAGTAATTCTCCCAGATGAGTTGTTGAGAGAGTTAGAAAAAAATTAATTATCAGGAGTCGATTTGTCAAGGGGATATTTCGCATTGCAATACGGCTTTGTAAAAACAGAGGGGTGTCAACCCCTCTTGGCTGCATAGTGCTACCTGCCGAAGAAGGCAACCGTCCCCCCTCGGAGAGCGCACGACTGCCGCAGGCAGTAGCACCGCCCACTTTTGAGTGGTGAGTAAGTGCGCCCTTAGACGGATTAAATTGACTATCCTTTTGAATATTGATATAATGTGAGCGTAAGCTAAATCAAAAATTTCTTAACAGACAAATTTAAGAAGGAGTGATTTAGATGAAAAAGAAAACTAAGACTGTAATTGGTGTTATCCTTGCAGTAGCTCTGGTAGCTGTCTTGGTAGTTGTAGGATTTATGACTTACCTGGGAATTACCTGGACAAACAATCATGAATTCGGAGAATATGTCAGCAAGGAAGGTCCTTGGGGAATGACTGCTACATGGGTATCTGAGGATAGCAGCAGTTATCTCATTTGCAAAAAGGAGAATGATGAACCATTTGCCAAGGTTACAGCCTATTTTCAGGGGGTGGATGGTTGGCAAGCCTATGAACTGCATGGCAGAGACCGGATTGCTTATCTGAATACTGTGGAAAACGATACAACCATTGATAGCACCAGCGGAAATATGAAATTTGATGGAACTACATTTACCATTACAGATTTAGATAAAGAAATCTTCGGCACAAATGAATTTAATTATGTTATCACTGATAAGGAGTTCAGCCCCGATTAAAGTGCCAGAACTATTCCGATACGGTGGAAACATAACCGATGGAAAAGCGGAAACAGTGTATGCTATTACGTTGAGAACACCCGAAAGCCGAGAAACCAAATAATCGTTACTCTACCAATGGTTTATGTCCATATCGAAAAGGTTGATGTGAGAATAGAATAATTCTGTTCGACTTATTCCGATTATTCTAACAGATTTGCTCAGCACAAGGAACCCTGCGTGGGGGCAGATATATTTGCAAAGGATTTTACATAAAAAGCTGCTGAACAATCCAGAAAAGGAGAGTTTCAGCAGCTTTTTCATACTCTGTACTGTGTGCCCATCAAGAAAATACTGGATTCTATTGATTGACCACCGCCTTTCGGCTGCATACATTCACCACAAATGAGCCGCCAGCCGTTATGTATTCAGGTGGCAGAAACCACCCTTTACAGAGTACATCACAGAAGGGAATACAGGACCATTACTTCGGTAGTGGTCTTTTCTGTACTCTTAAAAGCTGTGAATTTATGAGGAGGAAACATAGTTGAAAGATTTTGAAGGGTTCATTAAGAACTATGCTACCAGAGATTTTATCTATTTTTTTGCAGAAAAATCTATTGAAATATATAAAAATCAAGTAGAAAAATTAGATGAACATTTGGTATGTAATATTACATTTCCTTTAAACATTATTCAGCATGGTTTTATACATAAGCAGGCAAAAGTCATGTTATCGGCATGGGATATTCCAAACATGGCATATCTTTCTATCACGAATTCCAATGATTACAGAAATGATATTATGACAGAACAATTAGCAGGAAGAGTGGTCAACCTGTATCGTGGGTATGAAAATAAGCATTCAGGAAGTGAATATATTGGAAATAATGGACTGCCTAGTATATTCAAATATTTGATGGGAATGTCATATGAACAATTTAAATACGCAAATCCGGCATGGATATATCAGAACTATAACCGCAATTACCATATGCTGATTGGTTCGCCTAATATTAACAGGGAAAAAATAGTTGATATCAATGTGATTACAAACGAATTATTTGGACTTACAGCAGAGGAATTGTTAGCAGTAGAATGGATTATCTGGTGGCTGTGTTCTATTCATCCAGATCCATTAAGCGCACCGGAAGAGTTATATAGAAAAAAAGAAAATAGCATCCTGACAAAGAAAAATCTGGAGCGGGTTATAAGTTATTATTCTGTGACCTATGAACAGGTGAGAAACTCATCATTGCGAAAACAGATTTTCTACAACAAACCATTTGTGATTACGCAAAAGACGAAAGAAACGATTGCAGTCAGTTTCTATTTGGTACAGATGATGATAGCAGATGGATTGTACTGGCTGATTCGGGATTACTATCACAACAATCATTGGGGAACCAAATTTATAATTGCTTTTGGAGAGATGTTTGAGGATTACTTTGAAGAACTGGCAGGTTTATATCTGCCCAAGAATTCATGGCATAAGATTCCAGAGGAAAGAAAAAAGAGTGCTGATTATTATGTTGAAGTGGATGAAGCGGTATTTTTGTTTGAATTAAAATCAGGATTACTTGGACTGGGAGCAAAACAGCAGGTGCCGGATGTTGGGCAGATTGATATATTTTATAACAGGAACATAAAAGAGGCATATGAGCAGTTGAAGGCATCAGAGCAGGAATATAAAGGAGAGAAACCTGTAATAAAGGTTTTTCTTTTGTATGAGAGTATGACCAATACACAGATGATAGTCGGCTCATTGCCGGAAATATTTGAGCAAGATCCAAGATGTTATATTATGACAATAGATGATCTGGAGATGCTTCTGGCAACCTATAAAAAGGATAAAAGTAGATTTGATGATGTTGTGAAAGCACTTATTGAAAACAAAAGAGGAGGCAACGACTATAAGAGTGTTCTGGAAATATTGAATATATATCAGGCAGTTGGCGATATGCATTTTATTGGAGAAAGAGATTATTTCAATAAAATAGCAGAAAAGCTGAAAAAGGAATTAGGGACAGACCAATAAGGAGGACACCATGCCCAAACTTATCCTACGCTGCAACTACCTCAAAAACTCCCCGCCCGCACACCTTGCCAATTACATCAATTACATCGGCACCCGTGAAGGCGTGGAGAAGGTAGCCAGCACGACATCTTCGCTGCCAGCCACCGACCGGCAGAAAAGTCTGATTACAGATATTCTGTCGAAGATTCCCGATGCGAACCGGATGCATGAGTATCACGATTATATCCAAAGACCAACCAGAGAAAATGCATCTGAGTTTATCACGCAGGCGCTGGAGAATAACCTTGACATCATAGCGAAAAAGAAAAATTACATGGATTATCTGGCAAACAGACCGGGAGTAGAAATCATAGGTACTCACGGTCTGTTTTCAAATGAGGGAGAACCGGTGGTGCTGTCCTGTGTGGCAGAAGAGGTGGCAAATCATCCCGGTGTGATCTGGACGAATGTCATCAGCCTGCGGAGGGAGGATGCCGAGCGGCTAGGCTATGACAGTGCCGCACAGTGGCAGGCACTGTTGAGAAGCAGGGTGCAGTTGCTGTGCGAGAATTATAAGATAGACAGCCGGAACCTGAAATGGTATGCAGCATTCCACAATGAATCCCATCATCCCCATGTGCATCTGGTGGTCTATTCTTCTGATCCGTCCGAGGGATACTTGACGGCAAAGGGAATTGATGCCATGCGTTCTGCATACGCACATGATATCTTCCGGCAGGAGTTTCTAAGCATCTATGAGAAAGCAACCGAACAGAGAAACCAGTTAAAAGAGCAGGCAGAAAAAAGTCTGCTTTTTTTGTTGCAGCAAATGCAGGAGGGAGTCTGCCATCATCCCCAAATTGCACAACAGATGCAGCTTTTATCCAGACGGTTAAAAAATACCGGAGGGAAAAAGGTGTATGGATACTTAAAGGCAGATGTGAAGGCCATCGTAAATGACATTGTAGATGAACTGGCAAAGGAAGAGCGTGTGGCAGAATGCTATCAGGCATGGCAAAAAAGCAGGGAGGAGATACAGCATTACTATAAAGATTCGGAAATAGAGATGATACCGCTGTCACAGCAGAAGGAGCTAAAGAGCGTTAAAAATATGGTCATCCGTGAGGCAGTCCGTTTTGGAGAAGGGTATCTGTATCTGGAAGAAGCGGAAACGGGAATGGAACGGCTGGAAGAGATATCTGAACAGCAGACAGAAAGCCTTGCCACATTGCAGGGGGAGGACATGCCGGATATCCTGCCTGGACAGATGGAGGAGCAGGAACCAGACAGGCAGGAAGAAGAGCATGGGGAATCCGCTTCTTATTTTGCCAGATGGACGGACCGGTATAAAGAAGCGAGGGAATATCTCTACGGCACAATGGAAAAAGAACCGGATGAGGAGGCAGCCCATGAGATTATGCTGGAAGAGGCAGAGCAGGGAAATGCGTATGCCATGCACGACATGGGAAAGATTTATGCGCAGGGCATTGGCTGTGAGGCAGATAAAGAAATGGCAGATGTGTGGTACAAAAAAGCATTAGCGGCAATGCATTATGTAGAGCAGAAGAAAAGAAATACCTATCTGGAATACCGCATCGGAAAAATGTATCAGTACGGACTTGGCACAGACGAGAATCTGGAACAGGCAGCGGAGTGGTTTTCCAAGGCGGCAGCAAAGGAACATAAGTATGCGCTCTATTCCCTTGGCATGCTCTATCTGCAGGGGAAAGGAGTGGAGCAGGATGAGGAAACCGCATATAGTCTGCTGTTCCGTTCTTACAGCAAGGGAAATCCCTATGCGGCGTATGAACTTGGAAAACTGTATGAGACAGGATGCGGAACAGAGAAAAATCAGGAAAAGTCGGAAAATTGTTATCGTGTAGCCTTTCTAGGTTTTCTGAATCTTGAGAAAAGATCAAAGGATGATACGCTCTGGTATCGTATCGGCTGCATGTATCTGCATGGGATCGGGACAGAGGCAGACGAAACGAAAGCGGAACATTATCTGACAAAGGCATCTGATTATGGCAACACCCATGCCTCCTATCAGCTTGCCAGACTCTATATCAGACAGGAGAGCCAAAAGTTAAGCGGGGAGTCTGGGACAGCACCGGATTACGCAAAGATTGCAAAAGCGGTAAAGTGGCTGGAAGAATCAGCCGCACAGGAAAATCCGTTTGCGGATTATGCAATCGGACGGTTGTACAGGGAAGGCACACTGGTAGCAGAGGACATGGAAAAAGCAGTGTTCCACCTGAAACGTGCCGCAAATGCCAGAAACAGCTATGCACAGTATCAGCTTGGGAAAATATATCTGGAAGAGGACACTAAAAACATTCCGGTAGCCATACAGTATCTGACACTGGCTGCGAAACAGAAAAATCAATTTGCAGCATACAGGTTAGGGAAACTTTATCTTGCCGGAGAAGAACTGCCAAAGAACACGGAACTGGCACTGCATTATCTGAAGATGGCGGCAGACACCGAAAACCAGTATGCACAATATGCCCTTGGGAAAGTGTATCTGATCGGAAAGGATGTCCAGCAGGACAAGGAACTGGCATACGATTATTTTTTAAAATCCGCAGAGCAGGGAAATATTTATGCAGCGTATTTTTTAGAACACTGGAATGATATGCCACACCCCGATCTGTTCTTAATGGCAACAAGGCTCATGCGGCATCTGGAACATATCATCGAAGAGAATGTGGCTGGAAGAAAGAGTGGAGGACGCAGGCAGGGGATTGACAGAAAACTCGCACGAAAAATCCGTCAGAAGAAGATTGCACAGGGACATGCCGTGGATGACCATGAGGACATGGTACAAACACAGTGATCACAGGAGGAGTGGTAGAAATGATGAGAGGAGGTACGATTGGGAGATTTTATTTATTTTACAGAGGAACAGAAGGAGCGAGCCAATGCGGTACATATTGCGGACATCCTTCGCCGGGAGCATGAGGAAGTGGAGCGTTCCGGAAATGAATGGCGTTGGAAACGGCACAGGAGTGTGACTTTCCGGGGGAGCAGTTGGTACCGCCACAGCAGACAGGTCGGAAGTCATGCCATTGATTTTATGCAGGAGTTCTTCGGGATGTCCTACCCGGAGGCGGTGAGCTATCTGCTGGACGGAGAACAGGGACAGATTATTGAACGGGGAAAAAGGCAGGAGACAAAAAGAAAACCGGCAAGAGCCGGGAAGGGACGGCAGGCTGTAGACAAAGAACAGACAGAGGAAAGAAAAGAACCAAAAGAGCCAAAGGAACTGAAACCGCCGGAGAAAAATCCGACCATGAAGAGAGTCTATGCATATCTTCTGCAGAAACGTCATATTGACAGGGAAATCCTCTCGTACTTTGCAAAGGAAGGAACCATATATGAATCTGCGGAGCATCACAACATTGTGTTTGCCGGACTGGACAGCGAGGGGAAAATCCGGCATATCCATGTGAAGGGGAGCTATTCTGACGGCAGGAGCTTCCGGCTGAATCAGGAAGGCTCGGAAGCTGCCTACGGATTTGGATACAGGGGAAACGGGAACAGACTGTATGTGTTTGAGGCACCCATTGACCTGTTATCATTTCTGTCCCTGTATCCAGAGAACTGGCAGGGGAACAGTTATATCACCTTAAACGGTGTGGCAGAGCATGCCATGCTGCAGGCATTGAAAGACAATCCCAGACTGGATACGGTTGTGCTGTGCCTTGACCATGATCCGGCAGGCATAGAGGCGTGCGGCAGACTGGCAGAGATTCTGGTACGCAATGGATATGGTGCGGTAAAGAGGTTACAGTCAGCCTGCAAAGACTGGAATGAGGATTTAAAAGGCAGATATGGTGAGGAAACAATTCCGGCACAGGAGCATCCGAGAGTCATGGAATGCAGGGCATGGACAGAGGTGCTGAAAGAAGTGACGGAATCCATCAACATCAAGTATGCCAACAGAAGTTATATCTGCCGTTATTATCAGGATATTTATAATGAACTGAAAAAGGGCAGGGGCAGGGAACAGCTTATGGATGCCTTTGACGGACCGGGGATGCTTTTGACCGGAGTGCTTGTGCGGTGCATGGAAAAAGAGGGAATCGCACTTGGCAGGGAAACTAGTGCAGACCAGATACTGGAAAATCTGTCAAAGCGTTATCAGCCGCATAAAGACAAGGGAAACTTCAACACCCGCATCCGGCAGATGCAGGCAGCCTTTGAAGAAACACTGGAGGTGTTCGATACAAAAGACTTAGAACAAAAAGAAGATCAGGAACTGCTTGCCAGAAAATGTATGAGCCTTGCGATGGAATGCATCCGGGCTCATATTTTTGTTGCCATCGACTGCGGGGAAGAGCAGATGAAGCCGGCAAAACAGACTGTGAAGGAACAGAAAATGGAACATCAGGAGGGAGGAATGATGCTATGCAGCCAGTCGTGATGCTGGTGATCGCAGGGGTGGCAATGTTTTCCGTGATTGGAGGCGTGTCACTTCTGTCACACTATTATACATTAAACGGAATCAAGAGCAGGACTGTCGGGGACGGTCAGCATGGAACGGCGAGATTTGCCACGAAAAAGGAAATCGCAGAAACCTATGTGCAGGTGCCCTATGAACCGGAGCTGTGGCGCAGGGGTGAGAACCTGCCGGCTGCACAGGGACTGGTACTCGGCAGCATGGAGCGGGCAGGAAAACTATACGCACTGGTGGATACCGGGGATGTGCATTGCCTGATGATCGGTGCGGCAGGAGTCGGAAAGACCGCACATTTTCTGTATCCCAACATTGAATATGCCTGTGCCTGTGGAATGAGTTTCCTGACCACGGACACAAAGGGAGATTTATACCGCAACTATGCAGGCATTGCAAAAAAATACTATGGCTACCATACGGCAGTCATCGATCTCCGTAATCCGACCAGAAGCGATGGTGACAATATGCTCCATCTGGTCAACAAATACATGGATGAGTATCTTGCAGACCATACGAACCTGAGTGCCAAGGCAAAAGCGGAAAAATATGCAAAGATCACGGCAAAGACCATTATCTCCTCCGGTGGTACGGACAGTTCGAGCTATGGACAGAATGCATTTTTCTATGATGCGGCAGAAGGCGTGCTGACGGCAGCCATTCTGCTCATTGCGGAATTCTGCCCGGATGGAAAGAGGCATATCATCAGCGTGTTCAAACTGATACAGGATTTACTTGCACCATCCAAAGTGAAAGGGAAAAACCAGTTCCAGCTACTTCTGGCGAAACTCCCGGATACCCACAAGGCGAAATGGTTTGCAGGGGCAGCCTTAAATACAGCAGAGCAGTCCATGCAGTCGGTTCTCTCCACAGCACTATCCAGACTGAATGCTTTTCTGGATTCCGAGCTGGAGCAGATACTCTGTTTTGATACCGCTATTGATGCAGAGCTTTTCTGTAAACAAAAGACGGCGGTGTTTCTGGTCATGCCGGAGGAGGACAATACCAAGTATTTTATTATTTCTCTGATTTTACAGCAGCTCTACCGGGAAATTCTCGTGGTGGCAGACGAGAACGGAGGGAAACTGGACAACCGTGTAGTTTTCTATTGGGATGAGGTCGGAACGATTCCGAAGATTGAAAGTGCAGAGATGATGTTCTCAGCGTCCCGATCCAGAAGGGTGAGTATCGTACCCATGATCCAGTCCTTTGCCCAGCTTAATAAGAATTATGGGAAAGAGGGTGCAGAAATTATTATCGATAACTGTCAGGATACCATCTTCGGTGGGTTCGCACCGAACTCGGAGTCAGCGGAAGTGCTCTCCAAGAGCCTGGGCAGCAAAACTGTCATGTCCGGTTCCATCAGCCGGGGAAAGAATGATCCGAGCCAGTCCCTTCAGATGATCCAAAGACCACTCATGACAGCGGATGAATTGAAGTCACTGCCAAAAGGAAACTTTATCGTATCAAAGACCGGGACTCACCCTATGCGGACAAAACTGAAACTGTTCCTAAAATGGGGCATCACATTTGAAGAACCTTATGAGATTGAAGAAAAATCCGCAAGAAAGGTAGCATACGCAGACAAGCAGGAAATTGAAGAGGAGATCATACGGAGATATATGTGCTGTATGGAAGAACCGGAGGAGACACCTGCGGAAATAGTAAGGACAGGAGGCATGCAGCAGACACCGCTGACGGACACCATGAAAAAGATGCGGCAGACCTTACGGACGGAAGATTAGGAGGCAGGGTGACTAGGAAAGAAATCTATGAAACAGAGCTGCCACACAGGGCGGTGGCGGTCTATCTGTATCTGGAGACTCGTGCGGACAGGGAGAGGACATGCTATCCGGCAATCGGTACCATTGCCAGAGAGCTGCACCTGTCTGTAAGTACGGTCAAGCGTGCAATCCGCGATCTGGAGTGTGCAGGATTTATACAGAAAAAGCAGAGATGGCGTGAAAATGGAGGAAAGAGCAGCCTGCTCTATGAAATCATAAAATAGGCACAAAGGGATTACTGCGCCGGTCAGGTGAACTATGGTATGGTTCACTGTGGCCTGTGCAGGGAACTTTTCACTTTAAGGGGAAGAACAGAGAAAAGAAAATACAGTTGGCAATATGAAACATCAATATATTTTTTTGGAAAAAACTAAGAATTGAAGTATTATCAGATGGATTATGTGGGGGATTCATAAAGTAGTGGTATCAACATGACGATATAGAAAATGCAGGGAAGCATTGTATTTCAAAGAGTTTGA
>ENA-UAMM01000891-UAMM01000891.1-human-gut-metagenome-genome-assembly--contig:-NODE-891-length-10906-cov-4.702332_pt1 | contig 10906 bp, 9 predicted proteins | sample MGYA00243284_ERZ654499 | MGnify/ENA primary metagenome ERZ654499 (study PRJEB26926, sample SAMN06164397) | human gut metagenome | biome: ENVO:00009003; feature: ENVO:2100002; material: ENVO:00002003... | reverse complement strand
GTTACCTGTTAATGTAATGTCTTTCAATATCCGTTATGATAATCCGGGGGATAGTCTGAACAGTTGGCAATACAGAAGAGACCGTGCGGCTACTGCCATTCATTTCTACGATGCAGATATATTAGGTACGCAAGAAGTACTTCATAATCAGTTGGAAGATTTGAAACAGCGTTTGCCGGAATATGATGTGGTTGGAGTAGGGCGTGAAGATGGAAAGGAAAAAGGGGAGTACAGTGCGCTTTGGTATAAGAAAGAACGCTTTGTATTGCTTGATTCGGGCAATTTCTGGTTGAGTGAAACGCCGGAGGTTGCCGGTTCTAAAGGCTGGGACGGTGCTTGTGAGCGGATGGCTTCATGGGCAAAACTGAAGGATAAGGTTTCCGGTAAGGAGTATTTTGCGTTGAATACACATTTGGATCATGTGGGTGTTGCGGCACGTCGTGAAGGTGTGAGCCTTATGTTGGATAAAGTGAATGAACTGAGCGGTGGGGCGCCTGTAATCGTAACAGGTGATTTCAATGCAGCGCCGGAATCGGATGTTATCAGGCACGTGACCGATACGGGGAATCCAAAACATCTGACCGATGCGCGGGAAATATCTTCCATTGTCTACGGCCCGTCCTGGAGTTTTCATAATTACGGAAAGATTCCCTATGAGGAGCGTCCGTTGATTGATTACGTATTTGTACGTAATGGACTTAAAGTCCTGAAATACGGTGTGCTTGCCGAGACGGAAGGAGATGCTTTTTTGTCTGACCATGCACCTGTACTGGTTACGGTGAAATAATATTCAGCCAGTGATTTGAATTTTATGCGATAGGGGCGGTATTGCGTTATTTTTTTCGTAAATCCCGCCCCTCGTATTTGCAGATAGCTTCTATCCACTCTTCTGTCAGCGGTTTGGACTCGTGTTTGCTGAGGTCGTAAGCTACCATGACGGAAGTGCATATACATTTTACTTCCTGCGTCTCGATATCTATGACACGTTGCGCAAGATGAAAACTCTTCGTGCCTATTTGGGTCACGGCGGTCTGTACGGCAATGTGGTCGGAACCGTAAATCTGTGCAAGAAAATCAGCTTCTATATGGACTACGACAATTCCGTCTTTCTGCCAGTCGACATGCGGGCATACGGAAGCAAAATATTCTGTCTTGCCTAAATCGTAAAAGGAAAAATAGACGGTGTTGTTGACGTGACCGAATTTATCAACGTCATTGAAACGTAGCTGTATGGGTAGTGTGTGGTTAAATTTAATATCTTCCATTGTTTTCTCCTAAACTTTGTTTGTAATCGGTGCGAATTTACTATTTTTGCGTGTTAATCACTGTATTTATAGAGTAAGAAATGATAGAAGACATTAAAAAAGCCTGCCAGGTAATGAGGGAAGGCGGGGTGATTCTGTACCCCACCGATACCATTTGGGGTATTGGTTGTGACGCTACCAACGAAGATGCGGTGCGCCGTGTATATGAAATAAAGCAGCGTCAGGACAGCAAAGCGATGCTGGTGTTGGTGGATTCTTCCGTAAAAGTGGATTTCTATGTCCGGGATGTTCCGGAGGTGGCGTGGGATTTGATAGACTTGGCAGACAAACCGTTGACTATTATTTATTCGGGAGCGCGTAATCTGGCGGCAAATTTGCTGGCGGAAGACGGAAGCGTGGGAATCAGAGTGACAAATGAAGATTTCTCAAAGCGTCTTTGCCAGCAGTTCCGTAAGGCAATTGTTTCTACTTCAGCCAATATCAGCGGGCAGCCTTCGCCGAAGAACTTCAGCGAAATAAGTGAGGAGGTAAAGTCAGCGGTGGATTATATCGTGGGCTACCGGCAGGAAGAGATAAGTAATCCGAAGCCATCCAGCATTATCAAGTTGGATAAAGGCGGAGTGATTAAAATAATCCGTGAATAAAGAAAATGATTGGAGAAGAGAGAAGTTGGTTGCAACGCTTTATCATTTGGCGTGAGAAGAATGTCAAGGAGAAACGGTTTATCCTGGTTCTTAGCTTTCTGGTCGGTATCTTTACGGCATTTGCCGCATTGATATTGAAACTGTTGATACATTGGATACAAAATTTTCTTACGGAGAATTTCGACACAACAGAGGCTAATTACCAGTATCTGATATATCCGGTGGTGGGAATCTTTTTGGCCGGGTTGTTTGTACGCTATGTCGTAAAGGATGATATCAGTCATGGAGTTACGAAAATTCTATATGCCATATCCCGCAGGCAGGGACGTATCAAACGTCATAACACGTGGTCATCCATTATTGCCAGTTCCATAACAATCGGGTTCGGCGGTTCGGTCGGGGCAGAGGCGCCGATTGTGCTTACCGGTTCGGCCATCGGCTCCAACTTGGGCAGCCTGTTCAAAATGGAGCACCGCACGTTGATGCTGTTGGTGGGATGTGGCGCTGCCGGGGCCGTGGCAGGTATTTTCAAAGCTCCGATAGCGGGGCTTGTTTTTACGTTAGAGGTGCTTATGATAGACCTTACGATGTCTTCGCTGCTTCCGTTACTGATTTCGGCGGTGACGGCGGCAACCGTTTCTTATATCGTGACGGGCACGGAAGCCATGTTTAAGTTCCATCTTGACCAGGCTTTTGAATTGGAGCGTATCCCTTATGTGATCATGCTGGGTATTTTCTGCGGACTGGTTTCCCTCTACTTTACCCGTGCCATGAATTCGGTGGAAGGAATGTTCGGTAAACTGAAACTGCCTTATAAGAAACTGCTGGTGGGCGGCGCTATGTTGAGTATTCTGATATTCCTTTTCCCGCCGCTTTACGGTGAAGGGTACGATACGATAGAATTACTGCTCAACGGTACAAGTAATGTTGAGTGGGATACGGTGATGAATAACTCTTTCTTCTACGGACACAGCCACTTGCTGCTGCTGTATCTGATATTGATAATCCTGTTTAAGGTTTTCGCTTCGAGCGCAACGAATGGCGGTGGTGGTTGCGGTGGTATTTTTGCGCCTTCTCTGTATTTGGGGTGTATCGCCGGATTTGTTTTTTCCCATTTCAGCAATGATTTTGAGATGACTGCCTACCTGCCCGAAAAGAACTTTGCCTTGCTGGGCATGGCGGGAGTAATGAGCGGTGTTATGCACGCTCCGCTTACGGGAGTGTTCCTGATTGCCGAGCTTACGGGAGGGTACGACTTGTTCTTGCCGTTGATGATAGTCGCGGTCAGCTCTTATCTGACGATTATCGTTTTCGAACCGCACAGTATCTACTCCATGCGTCTGGCAAAGAAAGGTGAGTTGCTGACACACCATAAGGATAAAGCGGTGTTGACGCTGATGAAAGTGGAGAATGTGGTAGAGAAAGACTTTGTCGCAGTACACCCGGAAATGGACCTTGCCGAGTTGGTGAAAGCCATCTCCGCCTCACACCGCAACATATTTCCGGTGACGGACAATGAGGGCAAGCTGATTGGTATTGTCCTGCTGGACGACATACGCAATATCATGTTCCGGCAGGAACTGTATCATCGTTTTACGGTAGGCAAACTGATGACTTCCGCTCCGGCGCGCCTTTATGATACGGACAGCATGGAGCAGGTGATGCGCACTTTTGACGATACGAAAGCATGGAATCTGCCGGTGGTGGACGGAGAAGGCAAGTATCTCGGTTTCGTATCCAAATCAAAGATATTTAACTCGTACCGTCAGGTATTGGTACATTTCTCGGAAGATTAAAAGAGATGATTATGAAGAAAGAAGATTTACGGATTGTATATATGGGGACTCCTGAATTTGCGGTGGAGCCCTTGCGCTGCCTCGTTGAAGGCGGATATAATATAGTAGGGGTAATCACGATGCCCGACAAGCCGGCTGGACGTGGACATAAGGTGCAATTCTCTCCGGTAAAACAGTATGCGCTGGAGCATGACCTGCCGCTTCTCCAGCCGGAAAGATTGAAAGATGAAGCGTTTGTCGAGGCTTTGCGTGCCTGGAATGCCGATTTGCAGATTGTGGTTGCTTTCAGAATGTTGCCGGAAGTGGTTTGGAATATGCCGCGTCTGGGAACTTTCAATCTGCATGCGTCGTTGCTGCCGCAGTATCGTGGAGCTGCACCTATCAATTGGGCGGTGATTAACGGTGATACGGAAACGGGCATCACGACTTTTTTCCTGAAACATGAGATAGATACGGGAGAGGTCATCCAACAGGTTCGTGTGCCGATTGCGGATACGGACAATGTAGGTATTGTACACGATAAGTTGATGATGCTTGGTGGACGTCTGGTTACGGAGACTGTGGATGCCATTCTTGCAGATACGGTGAAATCCGTTCCGCAGGAAGAAATGGCTGTAGTGGGCGAACTGCGTTCGGCTCCCAAAATATTCAAGGATACTTGTCGCATCGACTGGAACCAGCCTGTCAAGCGGATTTATGATTTTATCCGTGGTTTGTCTCCCTATCCGGCTGCGTGGACAGAATTGGTACAGCCCGACGGAACGACGGTGGTTCTGAAAATCTTTGAAACAGAGAAGATAGAGCATCCGCATGAATCCGCTCCCGGAACTTTGCAGACCGATGGTAAGACGTATATTCGCATAGCCGGTACAGACGGTTGGATTGGTGTGCGTGCTTTGCAGCTTCCCGGCAAGAAACGCCTGAAAACGGATGAGTTGTTGCGCGGATTTAAACTGACCGGAGAATGTCGGGTGCATTAAGCGTTTATCCGAAATCTTTTTGTACATTTGTCTGTTGTAAATTCGTGTAACCTATTAGAATGTAACTGTTATGAAACCTATAATATCCCCTTCCATATTGTCTGCCAACTTTGCATACCTGGCAAATGATATTGAAATGATTAACGGTAGTGAAGCCGACTGGGTACACGTCGATATAATGGACGGCGTGTTTGTTCCCAACATATCTTTCGGTTTTCCGGTATTGAAGTATGTGGCAAAGCTTGCCGAGAAGCCTTTGGATGTACATCTGATGATTGTACAGCCGGAAAAGTTCATTCCGGAAGTAAAGGCGTTGGGGGCACGTATAATGAACGTGCATTATGAGGCATGCCCGCATTTGCATAGGGTAGTGCAGCAAATCCGCGAAGCGGGAATGTTGCCGGCGGTTACTATCAATCCGGCTACTCCGGTATCTATGCTGAGAGATATTATCAACGATGTCTATATGGTGTTGATAATGGGGGTGAATCCGGGATTCGGCGGTCAGAAATTTATAGAACATACTGTTGATAAGGTACGTGAGTTACGCGAACTGATAACAGTGACCGGTTCGGAAGCCCTGATAGAGGTCGACGGCGGTGTCAATCTGGATACAGGCTCCCGTCTGGTAGATGCAGGAGTCGATGCTTTGGTTGCCGGCAATGCCGTATTTTCTGCTCCCGACCCTACAGAAGCAATCCGTGCTTTGAAAAATCTGTAATATTTATTGATAACAGACAACTTGCAACGGTATCCTTTCCTGCGACTGTTGATGCCGTTGGTTGGTGGAATAGTATATGGGGATAAATGTCCTTGCATACTGTCCGTCGGTTGGTGGATAGCTGTCATCCTGCTGTTAATAGGGACATATATTCTTGGCCGTAAGTATTATGTTCTTTGCAAGCTATATGGGGCTGTCGTGTTTTTGGCGTGTTTTGTATTGGGGTGGACTTTAGTGAGCGTGCAGTTGAAGCAAGCCGAATATATATTCCCGAATACGGAAAAACCTTCCACTTACCGGATTACTCTTGCGACAAAGCCGGAAATCAAGAAAAACAGCATTTTATTTCGCGTTGCTTTGCGGGGAGAAGTGTTGAAAGATACATTTTTATATAACTTTTCAGAAAAGAGTTTTTTGTTTTATTTTCCTAAAGATTCGGCGGCATATTCCTTGAAAAGAGGGGATGAACTGCTGGTGTGCATCCGTTTGTCTCCACCTGCCAATAACGGTAATCCGGATGAGTTCGATTACGCCCGTTATCTTCTTCGGAAAGGGATAAGTGGAACAGCGTACGTACATGCCGGACATTGGTGTGCGATTGGTTGCGACAGCACTCTCGCTTTTCGTCAGCAGGCTTTGGAGTGCCGGAGCAGGCTGGTTGCTTTATATCGGGATATGGGGTTTCGGGGAGATGAATTGGCGGTACTCTCTGCGCTTACAATAGGAGACAAAGAAGAGCTGAGTGAGAGTATCGTAGAGACGTATTCGGTTGCCGGAGCCAGCCATGTACTGGCACTTTCCGGGCTGCATATCGGCTTTATTTCCGCCCTGTTGCTGTTTGTCCTGTCTCCTTTGTGGATCAGGTGGCGGTTTTTAAAGCCGTTTTTGTTTCTGTCTGTAATCCTCTTGTTGTGGGGATTTGCTTTCCTTACAGGGTTGTCTTCTTCCGTGGTACGTGCGGTTGTCATGTGCTCATTTGGATTACTCTCCATGCTGATACCTGCCTGCCGGAAGCTTACTTTGAATACATTGGGGGTTACGGCTTTCCTGATGCTGCTGTTTAACCCCGTGTGGCTGTTCGATGTAGGGTTTCAGTTGTCTTTTTCGGCTGTTGCAGCTATTGTACTGTTACAACCCGGGTTATACGGGTTGTTATCGGTAAAGAACCGTCTTTTGCGTAAAGCGTGGGGGCTGGTTACTGTTTCCCTTGCCGCCCAGGTGGGAACGGCTCCGTTGGTAATGCTCTATTTCTCACGTTTTTCCACACACTTCCTCTTGACTAATTTGTTGGTAATCCCGTTGGTTTCGTTGATTGTGTATGCGGCTGTTATATTGCTTGTCCTGACTCCTTTTCCTGTCTTGCAACAGCTCTTTGCCGATGTGGTAGAAATACCGCTAAGGATGCAGAATGCTTTGCTCCGTTGGATCGAACAGCTCCCTTTGGCTTCCATAGACCGGATTTGGGTCGATATATGGGATGTCTTCCTGTTTTATTGTTGCCTGTTGTTCTTCTGCCGTGTTTGGATGAGGCGTACGGCAGCGAATGTATATATCGCTTTGTCAGCCCTGCTGCTGTGCGTCTCCTATCATTCGTATGCGTTTATCACAGATGCTCCCCGGCGCAGCATTGTTTTTTATAATGTCCGTGGCTGTCCGGCAGTGCATTGTTTGGCAGATAACTCCGCTTCATGGCTGGTTTGCGCCGATACACTGCCCGATGTCACCCGGTTGGAACGTTCGCTTTCTTCCTACTGGAGCCGTTTGCGCCTGGAACGTCCTGATGTGATTGAGGGAGATTGTCTGCTTCCTGATATTTCGGTCCGTAACAAAACCGTTTTTTATGCAGGGAAACGCATTTGCCTGTTGTACGACGACCGTTGGGGCAACAAGATATCCGATGTGCCTGTTTCTATTGATTATCTGTATGTTTCTCACGGTTATAAAGGGGATATGCAGGAACTCGTTTCCTTGTTTGAAGTAGGTACGGTAGTGATTGACGCATCTCTTTCCGAATACTATCGGGAGAGGATTATCAGTGATTGTATCCGGTTGGGAATTCCTTATCTTCCTCTTTCCGAAAAAGGTTCTGTACACATATTATTATAAATCATAAACTTTTTCGTACTTTTGCCTTTTCTTTTGTTGCAGGTAAGGCGAAGTTGTTCCGGATATGCAACGTAAACTGTAAAATAGCGAGTAACTATATGTTGACCAAAGTAATAGAACAATCTAAAATAGACCACTTTGCCAAGTGGCTGGAACGTGCGGATAAAATAGTTATTGTTGCCCATGTGGCTCCCGACGGAGATGCAGTAGGCTCTTCCCTGGGGTTGTGGCATTTTCTTAATACGCAGGACAAGGATGCGACTGTCATTGTTCCCAATGCTTTTCCCGATTTCCTGAAATGGATGCCCGGCAGCAAGGATATACTTCTGTACGACCGTTATAAGGAGTTTGCCGACAAATTGATAGCGGAAGCCGATGTCATCTGTTGCCTTGATTTCAACGCTATCAGCCGTATCGATGCTATGGCAGACGCCGTGTTGGCTTCTCCTGCGCGGAAGATACTGGTAGACCATCATTTGAATCCTGAAGATTTTTGCAGAATCATCATTTCCCATCCCGAAATATCCTCGACTTCCGAGCTGGTGTTCCGCCTGATTTGCCGCATGGGCTATTTCAGTGACATCACCAAAGAGGGAGCTGAATGTATCTATACCGGTATGATGACCGATACGGGTGGCTTTACGTACAACTCCAATAACCGTGAAATTTATTTTATAATCAGTGAGTTGCTTTCGAAAGGTATCGACAAGGATGATATTTACCGGAAAGTGTACAACACCTATTCCGAAAGCCGTCTGCGTCTTATGGGGCATGTGCTGTCGCAGATGAAAGTCTATCCGGAGCATCGTGCCGCCCTGATTACGCTGACTAAGAAGGAACAAGGTAATTTCAATTATATCCGTGGCGATAGCGAAGGGTTTGTAAACATACCGTTGAGCATTAAAAATGTCGTTTTCTCCTGCTTCCTGCGTGAAGATACGGAAAAGCCGATGATAAAGGTATCTCTGCGTTCGGTAGGCAGTTTCCCCTGCAACCGGCTGGCTACAGAATTCTTTAATGGCGGCGGACATTTAAATGCTTCCGGCGGAGAATTTTACGGTACATTGGAAGAGGCTAAAAAAGTGCTGGAACTTGCATTGGAAAAATTCAAACCGCTGCTTAATGCCAAAGGATAAAAAAACAACGGTTGTAAAGGTTAAAAGATACGAACTTTCTACTTGCAACTTTTAACTTTCGGGTAAATCAGATATTTTTGTACGAAATTACTAAATAACAGAAATGAAGAAACTTACTTTATTCTTTTTATCCTTACTGGCATTCGGCTTGGGTTTTCAGGCGTGTGATGACGGCAAGACCTATGCGGAGATGCTTGATGAGGAAAAAGACGGTATAAATGACTTTATCAAAAAGGAAGGCATCAAGGTCATCTCGCAGACCGAATTTTATGCGCAGGATTCTACTACCAACGTCGAGGAGAATGAGTATGTGCAGCTTGCCAGCGGAGTGTACATGCAGATAGTGGATAAAGGCTCTGAAAATGCAGCCGACACTGTGAAAAACAACGATGAAGTGCTGGTGCGTTTTATGGAATATAGCATTCTTGACAAAGATACTACATTGTCCAATCTGAATGCGGTGGAAACCGTAGATGCATTCCGCTATGCGGTGACTTCTTCGTCCATTGCAGGGACATTTCTGCAGGGATATATGATGACTTATTATTCATCACCGACAGTTCCGGCAGGCTGGCTTGTCCCGTTGACTTATGTTCGCAACATGGCCCATGTCAAACTGATTGTTCCTTCCAAGATGGGGCATCAGACAGCCATGCAATATGTCTACCCTTATTTTTATGACATCCGGAAACTTCAAATTTGGAAATAACTAACCATTTATTTAAATAATTAACCTATGACTCTAATCAAATCTATCTCTGGAATCCGCGGAACAATAGGCGGTGGTGCAGGCGAGGGGTTGAATCCGCTCGACATCGTGAAGTTTACTTCGGCATACGCTACGCTTATCCGCAAAACGTGTACAGTAAAAAGCAACAAAATTGTAGTAGGCCGTGATGCACGCATCTCGGGTGAGATGGTAAAGAATGTGGTGGTAGGCACGCTCATGGGTATGGGCTGGGATGTAGTGGACATCGATTTGGCTTCTACTCCGACTACCGAACTGGCTGTTACCATGGAAGGTGCCAGCGGAGGTATCATCCTGACCGCTTCTCACAATCCCAAGCAGTGGAATGCCTTGAAACTTCTGAATGAGAAAGGAGAGTTCCTGAACAAGGAGGAAGGCAACGAAGTGCTCCGTATCGCCGAAGCTGAAGAGTTCGACTTTGCCGAAGTGGACAAGCTCGGCTCTTATCGCAAAGACCTTACTTATAACCAAAAGCATATCGACAGTGTGTTGGCGCTTGACCTGGTGGATGTGGAAGCTATCAGGAAAGCCGATTTCCGTGTAGCCATCGATTGTGTAAACTCCGTAGGCGGCATCATTCTTCCGCAACTGCTGGAACAGCTCGGAGTGAAGCATGTGGAGAAACTCTACTGCGAGCCTACCGGTAATTTCCAGCACAATCCGGAACCTTTGGAAAAGAATCTGGGTGACATCATGAACCTTATGAAAGGCGGTAAGGCAGACGTTGCTTTTGTGGTAGACCCGGATGTAGACCGTTTGGCCATGATTTGTGAGGACGGTAAGATGTACGGTGAAGAATATACGCTGGTTACCGTGGCCGACTATGTGTTGAAGCACACTCCGGGCAATACGGTTTCCAACTTGAGTTCTACCCGTGCGTTGCGTGACGTAACACGTAAGTACGGTCAGGAATATTCCGCTTCTGCTGTAGGCGAAGTGAATGTAACTACCAAGATGAAAGAGGTAGGTGCTGTTATCGGTGGCGAAGGCAATGGTGGAGTTATTTATCCTGCCAGTCACTACGGACGCGATGCTTTGGTCGGTATTGCCTTGTTCCTCAGTCACCTGGCGCACGAAGGTAAGAAGGTTAGCGAATTGCGTGCCACTTATCCGGCCTATTTCATGGCTAAGAACCGTGTAGACCTGACTCCGGATACGGATGTCGATGCAATCCTTGCCAAAGTAAAGGAAATCTATAAAAACGAAGAAATCAATGATATTGACGGTGTAAAGATTGACTTTCCCGACAAATGGGTACATCTGCGCAAGAGTAATACCGAACCGATTATTCGCGTTTATAGCGAGGCGGCTACGCCGGAAGCAGCCGAAGAAATCGGTCGGCAGATTATGAAAGTAATTGAAGACTTGGCAAAATAATTGTACCGTTCTTTAGAACACAGAAACACAAAGATGCAGAGAATAGCTAAACTCTGTTTCTTTGTGTTTCTGTGTTTTTTAGGGACATTCATTAAATATTACAAAATTAGCCAACTAATTCATACACAAAGTA
>ENA-UAMM01000879-UAMM01000879.1-human-gut-metagenome-genome-assembly--contig:-NODE-879-length-10970-cov-6.587540_pt1 | contig 10970 bp, 5 predicted proteins | sample MGYA00243284_ERZ654499 | MGnify/ENA primary metagenome ERZ654499 (study PRJEB26926, sample SAMN06164397) | human gut metagenome | biome: ENVO:00009003; feature: ENVO:2100002; material: ENVO:00002003... | reverse complement strand
TTAAAATATTCAATATGCCGATAACATATAATGCCAACTGGCATTGTCAGTAATGTCAGTTGGCATATATACCTGATATTCAGTTGCACTTTGTTACATAGCTGTCATTATTTTTTACTCGAGATATATAATTATAGCTATTTCAAACTGTCCGTTTTCATATTCTTCAATCATTGAGCCATCATATTTATCAACAATTCTTTTTATATTATTCAAACCATATCCATGATTATCCTTATCGCCTTTCTTGCTTATAATATGTCCATCTTCTTTCTTTATACCGCCATCATATAGGTTAGACATAGAAATATGTATCATTCCGGCAGTATATTTAATATTCAGACTTACTTTTGAATTATCTATTGCATTTTCTAAAGCATTTGCAAGGAGACTGCACAAATCAGTAATTCTGTAACTTGAAAAATTAGTGGCAGTTACTGATATCTGTGTGGAAATGTCTGCGTCATGGGCTTTATTTATATATGAAGATAATATTAGGTTAATTGCTTCGTTGCTGCAGTATCTTGTTATTCTTGTGTTATCCAGATTATTATTAATTTCATTTATATATTCAAGAGCTTGCTGCGTATTGTTACCAGCAAGGCAGCTTTGTATGAAATTCATATGGTGTCTTAAGTCATGTCTGTATATCGCAGCCTGTTTCTGATAATCTGTAAGCTGAGATATTTCTTTTTCAGCCTGAGCTGCAGCTGCGGAAAGTATGATGTTTTCACGCTCTGCTGTATTTTTTTTGTTGGACATACTGAGTGTCACTATTGACAAGAAAAAATATAATACAACAATAAAACTGTCCATGAATTCAATTATTACGGCTTTGCCGGTATATAGAAGGTTAGTATATACGGTTAGAGCATATTCAAGTATATAATATGTAAGAGGGAGAAGGAAAAACATGGAAATAATGTTTTTTGATTCTTCTTTGAGCTTTATTATGTAAGGCGAAATGTATTTAATTACCACAATCAGAAGCGGAATAGTGATTACAATTGTTACAACATCTGAAATTACAGGGATTTCAGGGAATATATATTTTGCAAGGGTTCCAAACCATTTTCTGGGTGTACACATCAGATAAGCGGACATAACGGCAATAAATGATATGTATATATTCTGGTGACATATATATCTGATAATAAGAATTAAAGGAATATGTATCAGTACAGGATAACATTTAAAAAGGACATTTTCGCCTAAAAGTACGTAGAATAGTGCCTGAAACAGAACAAATAATACAGTAGTAAGTATAAAAAGGCGCTTATTGTCCTCCCATTGTATTCCGGCAAAATAGAAAGATACAATAATTCCGAATATTAAAACAAAACCATAATTAATAAGGTTTAGTACTGAGACTATGTCTGTCATTAAATTCTCCTCCAAATGTATATTATAGATTATTCTTCCATCTGGAAATCCAGATATTGTTTCTTTATGTCCGAAACGCGTCTTTGTGCAACCGGGATAGTTTTGCTGTTTGTTAATTCAATCCTGACTGCATCTATTGTCTTGATGTAATTCATATTAACAATGAAAGAACGGTGTGGCAGTGCAAATTCTTTATGTGTCATAAGTGTATCACATATAGATGAGAATACGTCTGTCGACATTACCTGCTCGTTGTCTGAAAGGTATAATATTACTTTCCGGTTAAGAGCTTCAGCGTACATAATATCTGATAAGTATATTTTATGTATACCTGAATTATTCTTTATAATATATGTATCATTGCGTTCTTTATGAAATGTATCAAGGATATCATCCAGCGTATCATATAAAGCTTCTTTAATTATAGGTTTAAGAAGATAATTAAATGCTTTGACTGTGTAGCTTTCTACAGCAAATTCAGGCGATGATGTCAGAAAGATTACAGGTGAAAATCTGTCAAAGGCACGGATTTCTCTTGCCAGATTAATGCCGTCCATTACTGGCATAATTATATCGAGAAAATATATGTCATATTTCTCAAATTCAGCAGTTGATGCCAGTTCAACACTGCTTGTGAAACATTTTATAAAAAATTTCTGACCTTTATCACAGGCGTATATTTCTAACAGATCTCTAATTCTGTTTAATTCAGCTTCATTATCGTCACATATAGCAATTTTCATAGTATTTTCCTCATTATAGCTTAGTATGTAAATTATCTCTTGATTAATTATATATTGCATGAGACTAAATTTCTATATATAAATCTAATCGTTCATGTCAAAAAAATTGTAATTCACGCATTTAGCATCACAAATGTCTTTTAATCAGGTATTATAACTACAATATATAGCAGACGGAAAACTAAATATCAGTATATGTGGTTGTAACATAAAGGAGGCGTTTGGATGAAGAGGTTTTTGAGTATACTTTTATGTTCTGCAATTCTTGCTGCAGCAATACCGGGCATGTATTATGCAGAAGGGAATCAGTCTTCATATGATGAGCTGTCCCAGTTAAAGGAGATTGATTATCAGCTTAATGGTGGTCATTATGTCAGTGGCTATAATGCACCAGACAAATATCCGGCAGAGCAATTACCGGATAAGAATGATATTGTCAATCAGGGGTATGAGTTTGGGGGATGGTATGATAATAAAGAACTGACAGGTAGTCCTGTAACGGAGATTTCAGAAGAGAATTATACAGGAGTTGTAGTTCTTTATGCAAAATGGATTGAACGTTATTATTACATTGACATACCTGAAAGCGTAGATGCTGATAAGACGAATCTTACAGTAGCGGGACATGCAGGCGGACTGTATGAGAAAGATAAAGTAAGCGTATCTGTTTATTCTAAGAATGAATGGAATCTTCTGAATGGAGATGTAAAGCTGGGATATGAATTATATAATGAAGAGAATAAGCTGTCTCTTACTAATAATTCAGTAATAACAGAGCTTACAGCAACAGGCAGTGATAAGACAAGAAAATATATGACAAGATTACAGGAAATTCCTAAATATGCAGGAATATATACAGATAATCTTACTTTTGATATTTCATTTGAAACAACAAAATATAACATTAAGTATGAAACTAATGGCGGAACACTTTATACTGATGATGATGAACAGGGGCGTGCAGCAGAGCTTGATAATTCGGTATATGAGGCAGGAACAAAGCTTTCAGGTCTTCCGGTTCCAGGCAAGGCAGGCTCGACATTTTTGGGATGGTGTTATGATGCGGACTGCACAGATTATGTTGCCAGTACAGACAGACTTTTAAGTGATGTTGTATTATATGCATCATGGGTTGATGGTCAGGAGCTTAAGACAGTCAGCATAGATACATACGCAAGAAGCTATGATGTTGATGCAAATGATTTTACAATTACGGTAACTGATAAGAGCGGAAGGCTAACTAAAGAAGAAGTAAAGAATAAAGTATCAGTTAAGAATGTAAGCGATTCTTCTGAGAATACTTCAATAGATGTTACAGCCGGAAGTGTATTAGATGATGGAGCGTATACATTTATAATAAAATGCAATGGCACATGGCAGGAAGGTTGTGGCTACCGTCTTGAACTTTCAGATGACAGGCTGTATTTCACAGGCTATGACCAGACAATAAGAGAATATGATTTTACAGTTTATAAGCCGGATGTAACTAATGTGAATCTTAGGGATGACATTAAGTACATAAAGTCAGGAAGCTTAAGTAATCTTTATGTTAACGGAGAGAAGGCTGACAGAATATCTGTGACGGTAATGACTGTAGGACAGGATGGTACAATAAGTCAGGAAGCTGTTAAAACTACAGGAAGCTTTACATATTCGGACAGTACACTTAATGCAGGAGACAAGATTGCAGTATATGACGGAGATGTTGTGCCACAGTTAGATGGCAGTGTTATATCTGATGATGATGTTTCGTTCTTTGAGATTACATCAGCTAAGGGGAATGAATATTCCTACAGGGGTATGGCAGCAGAGGAGATACTCTTTGTTCCTGATGTTCTTCCTGTTAATGTAGCTGATGATAAGGATAATGATCCTGATAATGACAGCATAACAATTACAAAGAATAAAATGTCATATGACAGTGACAGTCTTGGAGCAGGACTTGGACTTGATGAAGATACAACAGTTGATACAGGCGATTATCTTGCTCTGTATGCAACTGGAAATGATGATATACAGTATGCTGTTATAACAAATGTTTCAACTAATAATGCTGATTATGTAATCACATATAAGAATGTGACATGGGATGAAGTTCAGGCAGCCATGGATGTATATCAGACTGATAATGTGAGTGGTGAAAGTATATTACAGAATCAGGATATCAGTGGCATTGAACAGAGCGTTGAGCAGCAGGCTGTTGACAGTGGATTTGCACAGAGTGTTGTAGATGAGGTTGCACAGGCTGTTGTAAGAACGAATTCTTATCAGGAACTTCAGGAATATCTGTCTGATACTATGGATGCCAATATCAGCATTGTTCCGCAGGATATAACTTATCTTCCAGATAAGGCTCAGGGCAATGTTGAATTATATAGCAGCAAGAAACCGGAAGTAAAGCTTGACCATGTAAGAGCTAACCTTTCAACTGATTTAAAACATTTTGAGAATGTAAGTGGATTAAGACTTGCTCTTGATATTGGTGTAGAGATTTCATTCTCTAATATGAAGGTAATTGTATCAGCAACATTTGAGCAGGAAGTTAAGATTAATATTAATGTAAGTGGTAAGGCTATATGGAAAGTATGGGGCATATTCCCATATATTGATGACTACCGCGTTGCGGTTTCATTAGATCTGTATGATTACACTGGAATTAATTTTAATGTTAATGTAAGAACTGCTGAAGAAGATGATGATGACGAAAGTTCTTCTAAACTTGATGAAGTGATTAATGGAATAGCAGAAGAGCTTAAGAATATGATGGAAATCGGAACTACTTATATATCTGACAAGTCGGATTTATCTACAAGGCTTGAAGATATGAAGGATTCTGATGATGACAGCGAGATATCTGTTGCGAAGAGTCTTGCTGAAAGATATTCTGATATGCTTGATGATGAGGCTGACTGGGTTGAATTATACAGTAAGTCGTTAACAGAGTCACATGTAAGGGTTATTGGAATTATTGATATTGAGTTTAAGGTTGAATTCGTTGTTTCTGCTAATGTTAATATATCAATGGGTATGACCTACTGGTATAAGAATGCCAAGAGATATGTTTACAGCATTATGGTATTTGACAGAAAGGTTACAAGTGATTCTATTGATTTAAGCGAAGAACAGTATGAGTTCTCGGTATATGCAATAGGAACAATAGGAATACGGGCAGGAATAAGACTGAGCGTGGCTGTAGGCCTTATATCAACAAAACTTGCAAGTGTTGGATTTACAGCAGAGGTTGGTGGATATGCCCAGGTATGGGGATATCTGTACTATCAGTTGAAATACGCAGCTTCGCAGGGCAGAACAGCAAGCTCAATGGGAGCTATATACATGGAAATAGGCATGTATATGGAGGTTAATTTCCTGGCACAGGCACTTTCTGGAACGTTTAGTTATAATCCTACACTTTTTGAGAAGCAATGGCCGTTGTATAGTGTTGGTGTAGTTGAAAATGTGTGCGATTATGCATATGGTCAGGATTCTGTTAAAGATATCAAGATGAAGAGAGATGTTAAGACTGTAAGACTTCCTGATACATATTTTGAAATGCAGTATCTTGATATGAAAGAAGGTCTTGACAATAATAATGAGTATTTTACTAAGGTTTATGATGACAGTGACAGATATTTTTCTATAACAATGACTAATCCGGCGTTCTCATATGATCCTGAAACTAATATAGTTGAGGTTAATCCTGGTAGTGAACCTCAGCAGGATGGTGAGATGATAATAACATGGAAGAGTCAGAAGGGTTCTTTTAATACTAAGCCGATAACAAGAAAGATATCTCTGCACTGGGATAATTTAAGAGATGGATATTATATAGCATTCCAGACTAACGGCGGTTCAGTTGTAGATGCTATAATATCTAAGTACAATAAAGAAATTACAAAGCCTGGAGATCCTGTTAAACAGGGCTATACATTTGCAGGCTGGTATACAGATGAAGCACTTACAAAGAAATATACTATTCCGTCAGTAATGCCTAATGAGGACAGAATTGTATATGCGAAGTGGGAAGCAGCTGATATGACTTATAATGTTGTTGATTATGTGGAAGGAACAGATGGTGTGTATACAGCAGCTTCTTCAAAGCAGGAGACAGCTAAGACTGATACAGAGATATCACCAAAGCCTGACATAAGAAACGGATTTATGACTCCGGCAGCTTTATCACAGAGAGTAAGTGCTGATGGAAGCACAACAATTAATTATTATTATGCAAGAAATAAATATAATATTAAGTTTGTTTCAGAAGGCAGTGTTGTTTCAGAAGGAAGATACACATATGGAACTCTTATGCCGACACCGGTTGCATATAGGGCAGGATATGTATTTGAAGGCTGGGAACCAGCTGTCACACAGACAGTTCCTGCAAATGATACAACTTATACAGCGGTATGGAAAGAAGCAGATGACGTTGTATACACAACAAAATATTATCTTGAAAATGAATCAGGAGAATATGAACTTGATAAGACCAGAATTAATAAAGGAACAACAGGACAGAATGTAACTGCAGATAAGGAACAGTATGACAACAGGCTTTATCATCTTACAGATGATCTGCCATCTGGTACTGTTGCGGCAGATGGAAGTCTTATATTCCGGGTGCATTATGATAGAAATACATACAGCATATCATTTAATTCTATGGGAGGAACTGTAAGTACTGAAAAGAAAACAGCCAGATGGGGAAGCAATGTTATTGCACCAGTTCCTGTAAGAGCAGGATATGCATTTGCAGGCTGGTATGTTGACAGAGCGTGTACAGAAGCATTTGACGGTACAATGCCGGCATATGATATTACTTTATATGCAAAGTGGGATGCAGATAAGGTTAATTATACTGTTGAACATCTTGTTGAAAAGCTTGATGGTTCATATGAATTGTATGACAGACAGGCATTTACATCTGATACTGACAGTCAGGTAACGCCAGAAGTTAAGCATATGGAAGGATTCAGTTCACCAGAGACAGAAACTGCCATTGTAAAAGGAGATGGTTCGACTGTTATAAGATATTTCTACAAGAGAAATGTACACAGATTTGTTCTCAAGCTGAATAATGGACAGCCGGATGTTGAATACGATTATAAATATGGCACTAAGATTAATATTATTAATCCGGAAAGAACTGGTTATACATTTACAGGATGGAATGAAGATGTTGCAGGTACAATGCCAGACAGAGATGTCACTTATACTGCAAGCTGGAAGATAAACCAGTACACAATCAGTTTTAATACAGATGGTGGTAGTGAAATTGCTTCTATAACACAGAATTATAATACTGAGGTTAGTTTTAATGAGATTCCGGTAAAGAAGGGATATACATTCACAGGCTGGGATAAAGCTGTTCCAGATGTAATGCCTGCTGGCAATATTGTTATAACAGCACAGTGGAAGAAAGATGTATATACTATAAGTTATAATCTTGATGGAGGAAAGGCTGACAATCCTGAAACATATGAGGTTGATACTAGCGTTATAACTCTTAAGAGACCACAGCGTACAGGTTATACATTTATAGGCTGGAGCGGAACTGGTATAGATGGAACGGCTATGGATCCAGTAATTACAACAGGTTCTACAGGTAACAGAAGCTACACGGCAAACTGGAAGGAAAACAGTTATGTTATCCGGTTTATTCCATATGGTGATGGAACAACTGGTTCTATGCAGGATATGCAGCTTATGTATACAGATAAAGCAGCATTAAGTGCTAATCAGTTTAGGAGAACAGGTTATACATTTGCAGGATGGACAAAAAAGGCAGGAGCAGACAAGTTATATGATGATAATGAAATTATCAGTGGACTTGGAACAGCAGATAATGAAATAATTACCTTGTATCCAGCTTGGACTGCTAATGAGTATACAGTACATTTTGATACAAAGGATGGAGATGCAATAAACGACCTTGTATTTACATATGACAAGAAATACGAACTTCCAAAGACTTCAAGATATGGATATACATTCCTTGGCTGGTGTGTAGAAGATGGCGGCACGGTTACATATAAACCGGGAGCTTCTGCTGATAATCTTGCGGGTGAAGGAACGGTTACATTATATGCAAGCTGGAGTCTTAATAAGACATTTACTTACAGCCACCCATATTCATATCGTGTAACTGATGATTCAAAGGAAGAACCAGTCAAGCTGCATTTCTTCATAGATGGAGCATCAGGAACTTCAACAAGTGGTTATACAAGAACTAATTCCATCTATATGGAAGGTATATCTCTGAATGAGATAAAGAAGCATTGCAATACGATGACTGTAACAATCAGTTATTATATTAAAATGGTAGATGACGGATATGCAGAGGTAGACACTACATATAGAAAAGATTCTAACAAGTCATGGAATGGATGGCATGGAGAGAAGCTTGATCTTAAGAAGAAAAATAAACAGACGATCACGCACACATACAGCATAGGATGCAAAGATATAGATGCTATATGCTACAGATTTGATGCAAGTGGTTCATTTTCTGATAAATATGATTTGAGCAATATTAAGGTCAGTGTAAGGTTTGATTAATTAGTAATTCGTACAGACTGGTTTTATGACCAGTCTGTACGGAATGTCAGGAGGGATTGGAATGAAGATTTCAAAAAACAAAATTATGATAATAGCAATAATAGTACTGTGCGTAGCAGTTGCTGTTCTGGCTGCAGTGCTTGTTATCAGAAAAGATAAGAATAAAGATAATGATGATAAATTTACACCAACGATTGATTCTGATTCTGGTGAAATTGGTACAGGAAGTAATTACAGTGGCGGACAGCAGGGAATAAGGATACCAGGATATCCATCTATAACTGTAGATGCAGGAAAAGATAATGTTACAATGAATCTGTTTAACCCTGAAGGAAATCCATGCTACTTTACATTTGAAATTGTTTTATCTGATACGGGCGAGACTATATACAAGTCAGATATGGTTGAACCTGGAAAAGCTATAACTAATGTAAAACTGCAGCATCCGCTTGCAGCAGGAGAACATAATGCTGTTATTAAGATTAGCACAGCATCGCTTACAGATGGAAAGACAATGAATGGTGCTAATGTTGAGACAGTTTTAGTTGCAAAATAAATAAACAGTCATTAATGGATGAAAGAATGGAGGCTATTATGAGGAAATTGACAGCTATGGCATTGAGTATGATGTTTATATTGGGAAGTGTTATTCCTGTAGGAGCTGAAGAGACACAGATAAGACAGACAAAAATATCTGTATCAATTGATCCGGTCTATACAGTGACTATTCCGGCAAATACAACAATTGAAAGAGGAGAACAGTCTGTTAAGCTTGGAAGTGTTTCTCTTGATAATGCAAGATTAGAGCCAGACAAGACTGTAAATGTATCTGTAAGTGCAAGTGGAAAACTTAAGAACAGTAAAGATGAGAGTAAGACAATTGCATATAAGATTATGGATGGTAACAAAGAATTCAGTACAGCTACATATGCAGAGAGTGGAAACAGTACAAATCTGACACTTTCAATAGATAAGTCTGAATGGGATAAAGCATATGCGGGTTCATATTCAGATACACTTGTGTTTACAATCTCTTACAGATAGTGAAGCGGAAGATTTATATATTATTAAATGAAAAAGAGTTGTCCGGTTTCCCAGGCAACTCTTTATTTGGTCTGAATCCAAATATGAATTAAATTAATTATCTCTGAACTCTTGCGCCAGCACCACCAACGATACCTTCAACTTCCTTAAGAGAAGCCATTGTTGTATCACCAGGAGTTGTCATAGCTAATGCACCGTGAGCTGCACCGTAGTTAACAGCCTTCTCAGCATCTTCAAATGTCATAAGACCATATACAAGACCTGAAGCGAATGAATCTCCGCCACCAACTCTATCCATGATCTCAAGTCCATCATACTGAGCAGCCTTGTAGATTTCTCCATCAGCCCAGCAGATTGCTGACCAGTCATTAACTGTAGCTGTCTTAACCTGACGAAGTGTTGTAGCAACAGCCTTGAAGTTAGGGTATGTAGCAGCAGCTTCGTTGATCATCTTCTTATAACCATCAAGGTTAAGAGTCTTAAGGTTCTCATCGTTACCTTCGATTTCGAAACCAAGGCATGCTGTGAAGTCTTCTTCGTTACCAATCATAACGTCAACATACTTAGCAACTTCCTTATTAACTTCCTGAGCCTTAGCTAAACCGCCGATAGCTTCCCACATAGATGGTCTGTAGTTAAGATCGTAAGATACAATTGTACCGTACTTCTTAGCTGCCTTACAAGCTGCAATAACAGTCTCGCAAGCCTGCTCAGAAAGAGCAGCGTAGATACCGCCTGTATGTAACCAACGAACACCTAAACCACCATCGCTCTTGTTCTTGAAGATGTAATCAAAATCGAAATCTTCTGGAGTAGCCTGAGAAATAGCTGTGTTAGCTCTATCAGAGCAACCCTTAGCACCACGGATACCAAATCCTCTTTCTGTGAAGTTGAGACCGTTTCTGCAAAGACGTCCGATACCATCTGTCTTCTTCCAGCAGATAAGTGATGTATCAACGCCACCCTGCTCGATGAAGTCCTTCATAAGAAGACCTACTTCGTTATCAGCAAATGATGTGATAACAGCAGTTCTCATACCGAAGCACTTGTGAAGACCACGGATAACGTTATATTCTCCGCCACCTTCCCATGCTCTAAAGCTTCTTGCTGTACGGATTCTGCCTTCACCTGGATCAAGACGAAGCATAACTTCACCTAATGATACAGCGTCAAAAGTACACTCTTCAGCTGGTCTTAAATCTGTCTCTTATACACATCTCCGAGCCCACGAGACCGAGGCTGATC
>ENA-UAMM01000872-UAMM01000872.1-human-gut-metagenome-genome-assembly--contig:-NODE-872-length-10993-cov-4.511062_pt1 | contig 10993 bp, 10 predicted proteins | sample MGYA00243284_ERZ654499 | MGnify/ENA primary metagenome ERZ654499 (study PRJEB26926, sample SAMN06164397) | human gut metagenome | biome: ENVO:00009003; feature: ENVO:2100002; material: ENVO:00002003... | reverse complement strand
TATCGTCGGCAGCGTCAGATGTGTATAAGAGACAGGTATTCGGAAGGATACAAAGGTATCGTGGATGCTGATGCAGATGTAAAAATCAACCAGCTTTATCTGGAACTCCCCATCAATGTACAATTCCGCTTCAACATTGCAAACAACACCAACTTAGTGGTTGCGACAGGACCATATCTTGCCTGTGGCGTAGGTGGAAAAGCTAAATTCGACGGCGAGGCCTCCATTGGCAATGTCGGTATAAATGCTGACGAGAAAATTGACACATTCGGTGATGACGGACTTGGATACAACCGATTTGATGCAGGATGGAACATCGGACTAGGCGTAGAATTCGGACAAATTCTGGTAGGGCTCGACACCCAACTCGGATTTTGCAAGATCATGGATGGAAATGCCCCACACAATGCGAATATAGGCATTACCGTAGGATACAAATTTTAAAACTACTCTCTTTACATATTTCCTGTATAAAAAAGAGTCTGCTGTTAAAAAATGGCAGGCTCTTTGTCGTATATAATTATTAGCATCTTACCCGAATACTATTTTTTGTGCATATAGAATACATTCATGCTCAATTCTCATTAAATGCCTTTTAATAGCCATTCAAACAGCATTAAAAATGAATAACAAAATTGCCGTTATTCTTGCATTAGCAGATGTGAAATATTCACTAAACGATTTGGAAAAGCATTACAAGACGTTTTGCGGTTTATAAATTAATAAGTAAGGGACAGACAAATCCTACTCAAAAATATGAAAATCAATGAAGTATGATGTGTACCAGGGGCTTTTTATATGGCCTTAAAAAAAAGACCCTGAATTTGCACCTGACATACTTCGTAGAAACGCTATATTCTGCTTCACCTCAAACAAACAAAAAAACTCTAATTCCGTTGAGAATCAGAGCTTTTTCTAATTTTGCTTTCTTGAGAAGCGGTGCGTACGGGACTCGAACCCGTGACCCCATGCGTGACAGGCATGTATTCTAACCAACTGAACTAACGCACCATTATTTCATTTTATCGTTGCTATCTCTCTCGATTGCGGTTGCAAAGGTAGGTGTTTTTTTTGAATCTGCAATAGCTGTGATAAACTTTTTTTCAAAGCTTCTTGTCTGTGTTTACTTTTTGTTCTCATATTTAGGAAGTTGTAAAAAATGAGAGATGCAATGTTTAACAAATATTTAAAATTGCTCTTTGCAGCTTGTTTATGTTCTGTTTATATGTTATTTAGTATGCGATTAGACATCTATATATAGAGAAAACGAAACAATTTTCGCTAACTTTTAAACTTCTTGTTTGAAAAGTTCGTTATTTTGCAATAAATCGTTATTTTTGCGAACTCAAGACAAGAATATTGCAATTAGAGAACAATAAAAATAGAGTTTAGGATGATGAAAACGGCGAAGCTGTTACTTCACTGTCCCGATCAGCCGGGAATTTTGGCAGAAGTAACAGATTTTATAACGGTAAACAAAGGTAATATTATCTATTTGGATCAATATGTAGACCATGTGGAGAATATTTTTTTCATGCGTATCGAGTGGGAATTGGAAAGCTTTCTGGTTCCTCAAGAGAAGATAGAGGACTATTTTGAAACATTGTATGCGCAGAAGTACGGAATGAGTTTTCGCCTTTATTTTTCGGATGTCAAACCGCGTATGGCTATTTTCGTGTCGAAGATGTCGCACTGCCTGTTCGATCTGCTGGCGCGCTATACGGCAGGTGAATGGAATGTGGAGATTCCTCTTATAATAAGCAATCATCCAGATTTGCAGCATGTAGCAGAACGCTTCGGCATACCTTTTCATCTGTTTCCTATTACTAAGGAGACAAAAGAAGAGCAGGAAAAGAAAGAAATGGAACTGCTTGCCAAGCACAAGGTGAACTTCATCGTACTGGCACGTTATATGCAGGTCATTTCCGAGAAGATGATAGGCGCTTATCCCAACCGCATCATCAATATTCATCACTCTTTCCTTCCGGCATTTGTAGGGGCGAAACCCTACCATGCAGCATTTGAGCGTGGTGTGAAGATTATAGGAGCTACCAGCCACTACGTTACTACGGAATTGGATGCAGGGCCTATCATCGAGCAGGATGTGGTGCGTATCACTCATAAGGATACTGTGCAGGACCTGGTGAATAAAGGCAAGGATTTGGAAAAAATCGTTCTCTCTCGTGCCGTTCAGAAGCATATCGAGCGTAAGGTGTTGGCGTATAAGAATAAGACAGTAATATTTAATTAGTGGTTGATGAAAGTTGCGGTTATCAAATATAATGCAGGTAACATCCGTTCGGTTGATTATGCCTTGAGGCGTTTGGGCGTTGAGGCGGAGATTACGGCAGATGAAAAGGTTCTACGTGCTGCGGATAAAGTCATTTTCCCCGGAGTGGGTGAAGCGGAAACAACCATGAATTTCCTGAATGCCGGCGGAATGGGCAGACTGATAAAAGAACTGCGTCAGCCGGTGTTGGGTATCTGTTTGGGTATGCAGTTGATGTGTCGCCATTCGGAGGAAGGAGATGTGGATTGCCTTGGTATTTTTGATGTTGGCGTGAAACGTTTTGTTTCGCTAAAGCATGAGGATAAAGTTCCCCATATGGGATGGAATACGATTTCACAGACTCACAGCGACCTCTTCAGGGGCTTCACGAAAGAGGAATTTGTCTATTTCGTACACAGCTTTTATGTGCCGGTCAACGATTGTACGGCTGCCGTAACGGATTATATACTTCCGTTCAGTGCTGCTTTGCATAAGGATAATTACTATGCCACCCAGTTTCATCCCGAAAAAAGTGGAAGTGTGGGCGAACGTATCTTGCAGAACTTTTTGGACTTATAGTGAAAGAATCCGATATTTGATAATTCGTAATAAATTGAAATGATAGAGTTAATTCCCGCTATTGACATCATCGACGGAAAGTGCGTACGCCTCTCCCAGGGTGATTATAACAGCAAGAAAGTGTATAATGAGAACCCCGTAGAAGTAGCTAAGGAACTTGAAGCGCATGGTATCCGACGCCTTCATGTGGTAGACCTCGACGGAGCCGCTTCCCACCATGTGGTAAATTACCGCACGCTGGAGCAGATAGCCTCCCGTACTTCTTTGGTTATAGATTTCGGTGGCGGGGTAAAGAGCGATGAAGATTTGGTCATTGCATTTGAAAGCGGTGCACAGATGGTGACGGGCGGCAGCATTGCCGTAAAGAATCCCGAACGTTTCTGTCACTGGTTGCAAACATACGGCTCGGAGAGAATAATTCTCGGAGCTGATGTGAAAGACCATAAGATTGCCGTCAACGGTTGGAAGGATGAGAGTGCTTGCGAATTGTTCCCGTTTTTGGAAGATTATATCGGGAAAGGCATTCGTAAAGTCATCTGTACCGACATCAATTGCGACGGTATGCTGCAAGGTCCTTCCATATCTCTGTATAAAGAGATGCTGGAAGTGCATCCCGACCTTTACCTTATAGCCAGTGGCGGAGTGAGTTGTGCCGAGGATATTCGGCAACTGGAAGCAACGGGCATACCTGCCGTTATTTTCGGTAAGGCATTGTATGAAGGGCGTATAACTTTTAAAGAACTGGAAGCGTTTATGATATAAATTTGCGTAACATTGCATTCATTATTGTTGCTCAACGTAAATCGAGTCATAAATCCAAAATCATAAATAAAAGAAGAGTGTTAGCAAAGAGAATCATCCCCTGTCTTGACATCAAAGACGGACAGACCGTAAAAGGAACTAATTTTGTAAACCTGCGTCATGCAGGCGATCCGGTTGAACTGGCGCGTGCTTATAGCGAGCAGGGAGCCGATGAGTTGGTCTTTCTGGATATTACCGCCAGTTTTGAGGAACGCAAGACATTTGCCGAATTGGTGAAGCGTATTGCCGCCAACATCAGCATACCTTTCACCGTAGGTGGCGGAATCCATGAACTGAGTGATGTAGACCGGCTTCTGAATGCCGGTGCGGACAAGATATCCGTCAATTCCTCGGCTATTCGCCGTCCCGGACTGATTGACGAGATTGCCAAGCATTTCGGTTCGCAGGTTTGTGTATTGGCTGTTGATGCCAAGCAGACGGAAAAGGGTTGGTGGTGTTATCTCAACGGCGGACGTGTGGAGACCGACAAAGAACTCTTTGCCTGGACAAAGGAAGCGCAGGAGCGCGGTGCGGGCGAGGTGCTTTTTACCAGTATGAACCATGACGGCGTAAAGACCGGATATGCCAACGGAGCCCTTGCCGCTCTTGCCGACAGGCTTTCCATACCCATTATCGCATCGGGCGGAGCAGGTGCGAAAGAGCACTTCCGTGATGTCTTTCTGGAAGGAAAAGCAGATGCCGCCTTGGCCGCCAGCGTTTTTCATTTCGGAGAAATTAAAATTCCCGATTTAAAATCGTATCTTTGCGCCCAAGGAGTCGCAATGAGAAGATGATAAGGAGTTATAAGTTATGGGTTATAAGTTATTCGCTGCTGCACGAAGCACGGATGAAAACGACTCATAACAATAACTCACAACAAAATAACTCATAACTTATAACTTAAAAAGATGTTGGACTTTGACAAAATGAACGGACTCGTTCCGGCAATTATACAGGATGCTGACACGGCCAAGGTGCTGATGTTAGGTTTTATGAACCGGGAAGCATATGATAAGACGGTAGAAACGGGTAAAGTAACATTCTTTAGCCGTACCAAGAACCGTCTTTGGACAAAAGGCGAGGAGAGCGGCAATTTCCTGAACGTGGTTTCCATGAAAGAGGATTGCGACAAGGATACTTTGCTGATTCAGGTACATCCTGTCGGTCCGGTTTGTCATACGGGTACGGATACTTGCTGGGGAGAGAAGAACGAACAGCCCGTTATGTTCCTGAAACTTCTTCAGGACTTCATCGACAAGCGTCATGCTGAAATGCCGGAAGGCTCTTACACAACCAGCCTGTTCCGGTCGGGTGTCAATAAAATGGCGCAGAAGGTAGGTGAAGAAGCGGTTGAAACTGTTATTGAAGCATGCAACGGTACTGACGAGCGTCTGATATACGAGGGAGCCGATTTACTGTATCATCTTATCGTATTGCTGACCTCTAAAGGTTATCGCATAGAAGATTTGGCACGTGAACTGGAAGAACGTCACAGTGCGGATTGGAAGAAACACTAAGTTGTTATGGACGAAGCGCTGATACGATATAAAGATGTGGAGATACACCAGCAGGAGTTGTGTGTGTTGAACGATGTAAACTTGGAGTTACACAAGGGAGAGTTTGTCTACCTCATCGGTAAAGTCGGTTCGGGTAAGACGAGTTTGCTCAAAACCTTTTACGGTGAACTGGATGTTGCAGCGGGCGATGCCGAGGTGTTGGGATATGATATGTTGCATATCAAGCGCAAGCATATTCCGCAGTTGCGTCGTAAGTTGGGTATCGTATTTCAGGATTTCCAGTTGCTCACCGACCGTACGGTGTATGACAATCTTGAGTTTGTGCTCCGTGCTACCGGGTGGAAGAATAAGGGAGAGATAAAAGACCGTATCAACGAAGTATTGCAATTGGTGGGTATGAGCAATAAAGGTTATAAATACCCCAATGAATTGTCGGGAGGCGAACAGCAGCGTATCGTGATAGCCCGTGCCGTACTGAACTCTCCGGAAGTAATTCTTGCCGATGAGCCAACCGGAAATCTGGATGTGGAGACGGGATTTGCCATAACCCAGCTTTTACATAGTATCAGTGAGGCGGGTTCGTTGGTTATTATGACTACGCACAATATGCAGTTGCTTTGGGAATATCCGGGGCGTGTATACCGTTGTGCCGACCATTTGATAACGGACGTAACGGAGCAGTATTCCGTTGCGTTGTCAACAGAAGAGAAATAAACAAGATTATATAACATTTTAATACAGAAACGAAAATGAAAGTTTTAAAGTTTGGAGGTACTTCAGTAGGTTCGGCTCAGCGAATTAAGGAAGTGGCCAAATTGATTACCGATGGTGAACGTAAGATTGTGGTTCTCTCTGCCATGTCGGGTACCACAAACACATTGGTTGAGATTTCGGACTATCTGTACAAGAAGAATCCGGAAGGTGCTAACGAGATTATCAACAGACTGGAAACGAAATACCGCCAGCACATTGATGAGCTCTATGCCACTCCCGAGTATAAGCAGAAAGGTCTGGAACTTATCAAATCTCATTTCGACTATATCCGTTCTTACACCAAAGACCTTTTTACGCTGTTCGAGGAGAAGGTAGTGCTGGCGCAGGGTGAGTTGATTTCTACCGCCATGATGAATTACTATCTGCAAGAATGTGGCGTGAAGTCGGTTTTGCTTCCGGCTTTAGAATATATGCGTACGGACAAGAATGCTGAACCTGATCCTGTTTACATCAAAGAAAAACTTCAGGTTCAGCTTGAGTTGCATCCCAATGCCGACATTTATATCACACAAGGTTTTATCTGCCGCAACGCCTATGGCGAGGTAGACAATCTGCAACGTGGCGGCAGCGATTATACCGCTTCTCTGATAGGTGCGGCTGTCAATGCTTCCGAAATCCAGATTTGGACGGACATCGACGGTATGCACAACAACGACCCGCGTATTGTGGACAAGACCTCTCCCGTGCGCCATCTTCATTTTGAAGAGGCAGCCGAGCTGGCATACTTCGGTGCAAAAATCCTGCACCCTACCTGTATCCAGCCTGCCAAGTATGCTAACATCCCCGTGCGTCTGCTCAATACAATGGATCCCACGGCTCCGGGTACACTCATCTCCAACGATACGGAGAAAGGCAAAATCAAGGCAGTAGCTGCAAAGGATAATATCACAGCTATCAAAATCAAGTCCAGCCGTATGTTGCTTGCTCATGGTTTCTTGCGTAAAGTGTTTGAAATCTTTGAAAGTTACCAGACTTCTATCGACATGATTTGTACGTCCGAAGTAGGTGTATCCGTTTCTATCGACAATACCAAGCATCTCAACGAGATTCTGGACGATTTGAAGAAATACGGTACGGTGACGGTGGACAAGGACATGTGTATCATCTGTGTGGTAGGCGACCTCGAATGGGAGAACGTCGGCTTTGAAGCCAAAGCGCTCGATGCCATGCGCGACATACCGGTACGTATGATTTCTTTTGGCGGTAGTAACTATAACATTTCTTTCCTTATCCGCGAATGTGATAAGAAACAGGCTTTGCAGTCGCTCAGCGATGCGCTGTTCAACGAGTAATAAAAGAAAACAGTAGATATGAGCGCTTTTACCTTCTTGATAAAAGCGCTCTTTTTAACTAAACGAAGATATAACCCATAATAATTATATGAAAGGAACATTTCCTATTGACAAATTCCGCGAATTACGTACCCCGTTTTATTATTACGACACGAAGGTGCTGCGCGATACCCTTTCCTGCATCCGTACCGAAGCGTCACGATACGATAACTATTCGGTGCATTATGCGGTAAAGGCCAATGCCAATCCTAAGGTTCTGACTATTATCCGTGAGAGCGGGTTGGGAGCGGACTGTGTGAGCGGCGGTGAAATCCGTGCGGCAATCAAGGCTGGTTTCCCTGCCGATAAGATTGTGTTTGCCGGAGTGGGTAAGGCAGACTGGGAGATAAATCTCGGATTGGATTATAATATCTTCTGCTTTAATGTAGAGTCCATACCCGAACTGGAAATTATCAACGAACTGGCCGTAGCCAAAGGCAAGGTAGCCAATGTTGCTTTCCGTATCAACCCCAATGTAGGCGCGCATACGCATGCCAACATCACTACCGGATTGGCGGAAAACAAGTTCGGTATCAGTATGGAAGATATGGATCATGTGATAGACGTGGCGCAGGAGATGAAAAACGTCAAGTTCATCGGACTGCATTTCCATATCGGTTCGCAGATATTGGATATGGGCGATTTTGTGGCTTTGTGTAATCGTGTCAACGAATTGTTGGACAAACTCGAAGCCCGTCAGATACGTATCGAACACGTTAATGTGGGCGGTGGACTCGGCATTGATTACGGACATCCCAACCGTCAGCCTGTACCCGATTTCAAAAGCTATTTCGAAACCTACGATAACTGCCTGAAACTCCGTTCTTATCAGACACTTCATTTTGAATTGGGGCGTTCGGTAGTGGGGCAGTGCGGTTCGCTTATTGCAAAGGTTTTGTATGTAAAGCAAGGCACTAATAAGCAGTTTGCTATTCTCGATGCAGGTATGACGGATTTGATTCGTCCCGCACTCTATCAGGCATTCCATAAGATAGAGAACATCACTTCCGATGCTCCACAGCAAACCTATGATGTAGTGGGGCCTATCTGCGAATCATCCGATGTCTTTGGCAAGGCTGTCGATTTGAACGGTGTGAAGCGTGGCGACCTTATAGCCCTTCGCTCTGCCGGAGCTTACGGTGAAATCATGGCTTCGGGTTATAACTGCCGCGAGTTGCCGCAAGGTTATACATCGGACGAGCTGGTATAAGCGCGGTACAAGACTTAAATGATTTATCAAGCACGGGAACATCCTTTTTGTTTCTGTGCTTGTTTTTTATAGCTACCTGATTTTTTTATTGTATTTTTACGGCAGTAACATCTGATATAAACTCTATTATGAAACACAAGTCGATTTTCTTTTCAATCAGTCTGATATTTAGTTCATTTTGTCTTTCGGCGCAGGAATTGCCGAAAGAGGTAGTCTGGCAAGAGGTGGAGGGAGTTAATGTACCGGTTCCGCCTCAGACGCATCCCCGTTTGTACGTTCGCTCATCCGATTTGCCTGCGTTGAAGGAACGCCTGAAAACTCCTCAGGCACAGCAGACACTCTCTCTTATGAAAGAGCTAAGCAAAGACCGCACTCCGGCGGAAGAAGCTGCCGTTACAAACCGCGGTTTCCGCTATTATTACGAGATGCGCGGCGTTACATCGCGGGTGCAGTTGCAAGCCCTTGACTATCTGCTGGAAGGTGACAAACGTTTGGCACGCCGTGCCATTACAGCCATGCTCGATACGTTGCAGCGTGCCTCTTTCGGCACTCGTTCCGACTTGTCGCGGGCCAGCGGAGCCATGTTGATAACGGGTGCTATGGTGTATGACTGGTGCTACGACCAGATGAAGAGTTCCGAGAAACAGGCTTATATCAAAGAATTTATCCGTCTGGCAAAGAGTATGGAATGCGGTTATCCGCCACGCAATAACCAACCCATAGCGGGGCATCCGTCGGAGTGGATGATTATGCGCGATATGCTGTCGGCAGGCATTGCCATTTATGATGAATATCCCGATATGTACAATCATGTCATTACCATGCTCTATCGTGATTATATTCCGGCACGCAACTATTTCTACGAAGGGCAGAACTATCACCAGGGCACGAATTATGTACATGTCCGCTTTGCCTGCGACCTCTTTCCTTTGTGGATTTTGGATAAGATGGGAGCCGGTAGCATTTACAGCTCTTCGGCGAGGTTCGTACTCTACGACATTATCTACCGCCGGCGTCCCGACGGAGTGTTGATGCCTGCGGGCGATGATTATCCGCAGAACCGTCCCGCATTGCTTACTATGCCGACGCCTATGTTTTTGGCTTCCAGTTATTATAAAGATGAATATCTGGCTTATGAGTTCGAGCGTAATCCCCGGTTGGACAAGTCGGGCAACGAGTCCATGAACCATTGTCTGATATACGAACTGTTGTGGCGTGACTACACCCTGAAAGGCAAGTCCCCCGACGACCTTCCTTTGACACGTTATTCCGGTACTCCCTACGGCTGGATGATTGCCCGTACCGGTTGGGATGTCAACAGCGTGATTGCCGAGATGAAAATCAACGAGCAATTCGTGGGCAACCACCAGCACATGGACGGCGGCAGTTTCCAGATTTATCACAAAGGCCCTTTGGCTATCGATGCCGGTGCTTATAGCGGTAGTTCGGGCGGCTATAACAGTCCCAACAACAAAAATTACTTCAAACGCACCATTGCCCATAATTCATTGCTGGTGTACGACCCAGACGAAAAGTTCGGCTGTTGGAACTATGGCGGTGGCGGAAAGACACGGTTTGCAGCCAATGACGGCGGGCAGCGTATGTGCGGCGAAGGTTGGAAAACCTGCAATTCGCTCGACAGCCTTTTGTCCGAGGAATATACAGTAGGTAAAGTGTTGGCTCATGGATTTGGTCCTGACGCGCAGGCTCCCGATTATTCTTATTTGAAGGGGGATATAACACGAGCCTATACCCGGAAAGTGGAAGAGGCGAAACGTTCTTTTGTATTCCTTAACCTGAAGTCCAAAACCGTGCCTGCCGCACTTATTGTATATGATAAAGTATCGGCTTCCAATCCCGATTTCCGTAAATACTGGTTGCTGCATAGCATTGAAGAGCCCACGCTTGAAGGTAATACTTTCACCGTGCGGCGCACCAAAGACGGTGATAGCGGTATGCTGCACAACACCGTCCTTTTACCTCAGGCGGATAATCTTCGTATCGATAAGGTTGGCGGTCCCGACAAAGAAAACTGGGTGTTCGGCACTAACTATCCCAACGATGCCGTAGCTCCTTATCTTGACAATGCCAACGAGCGTGGAGCTTGGCGGGTAGAAGTTTCACCCGCTGCCCCTGCCGTTACCGATAACTTCCTGAATGTGATACAGGTTGCCGATAACCGATGCAACAAGTTGAACGCAGTGCAGCGTATTGAGGATGACCGGATAGTAGGTGTTCAGTTAGCCGATCGTGTCGTTACTTTTGCCAGGAGCAGCGAACCGCTGCAGAAAGGTTTTACCCTTACAGTTAACGGTACAGGTACATATAAATTCGTCATCACTGACCTTAAAGCAGGTAATTGGCAGGTAAAGAAAGACGGTCGCATCTTTATTCCGTTGACCGAGGTGCAGGCTTCCGATGGAGTGCTTACTTTTGAGGGAAGTGCCGGTAGCTATGAATTTTGCAGGTAACACAATCTATACTATTCATAAAATTTCTGATAGATTCAACC
>ENA-UAMM01000852-UAMM01000852.1-human-gut-metagenome-genome-assembly--contig:-NODE-852-length-11119-cov-6.248644_pt1 | contig 11119 bp, 8 predicted proteins | sample MGYA00243284_ERZ654499 | MGnify/ENA primary metagenome ERZ654499 (study PRJEB26926, sample SAMN06164397) | human gut metagenome | biome: ENVO:00009003; feature: ENVO:2100002; material: ENVO:00002003... | reverse complement strand
GAGCCTTATCGTCGGCAGCGTCAGATGTGTATAAGAGACAGGAAGTATTACGAACAGTATTTTCAATTACACTATTAAAAACTTTAAATTCTTCCATTACAGCCAAAACGACGAAAGCCACTATCACCGTAATCTAATACAGTAATAGTGGCTCTCCATATTATACAGATATGTTTATTAACTCAATTAAGCTGCACCGGCAATAGCTTTAAGTATAGTTTCAACTTTAGCAATTGCAGCAGTAGCACCCATAGGCAGAGCGATTTGAACAATCTGATTAATACTTTGGTCAACAGTTTTCATTTCCCGTGGCTCAGCAAATTTAAGCGTAAATACGGTATAACCTGCATCAACACTATCAGGCTGTGCAAGAGGATTAAGTGGATAACCAGGATAAATAAGATTCGCAGGGTCTTGATAAGTATATTCAATACCAGCATCGGCGGCAGCTTTCATAGCCAAATCTTTAATATAGTTGGCATCTGCAAGCGGAGTAACAGCAGGAGTTTCTGTAACTGCTACACCAAACAAATCATCGCCAAGAGCAATCTTATAATCTTCTCCTTTATTTACAGCAGTAATAGTAATCTTAGCAGCTTCGGCAACAGCTTTAACACCGGAAGCAAGATTATTATTAAGTTGTTCAGCTAATTCTTTAGCACAAGCAGAAGCGTTTTGATCATCTTTAACGCGCATAGTAGCAGTCCACTTATTACATTCATTAAACTGAACACCTTTCTTAACTACTACAACAGTCAAGTCATCACCAACAGTAGGAGCAGGAATTGTAAAATTACCTGTATAAGCACCGGCAGCTTGATATTCCATTTTGGTAAAACTAAACTTGTTCTTATAAATAGGAACAATTACATCGCCGCCTTTAGCATCTTCTTTTCCAAGAAAGATATAACCTTTATCCTTAATTTTAGTACCATTAGAATCAACAGTATATTGACCATCAACTAAAGCGGAAAAGGCTAACTGACCAGCAGTAAGAGCTGTAATATCAGCACCTAAATCTGACTTAGAACCTAAAAGAAAAGTTCTCATAGCTTTATAATTTTATTAATTTATTTTTGGTTCGTTAGGCATAGCAAAACTATCTCTAAAATAAGCAATAGCAAGTTCAACTATTTCCATGTGTAAATAATCAGGCAAGTCGCAATTAACTCTATTTTCTATTACTTGCTCATCATATTTAACAATGGCAGGAAGCTTAATATAATTATAAACAACCTTTGTAGGTTTACTATTACTATTACCGTTATAAATTTCGATAGAATGTTTGCCATCTTTTACAATAGAAACGCAAATAGGATAACGTTTCGTAGCACGATTACAATAATCTCGAAGAGTTCTTTGAAGATATTCAGCTTCAATTATACGACAATCGTCAAGAGTTTTGTTATCATAGCTAACAGCAAAATGAGTATAAAGCATAACATTAACATTAGTAACATCAGCCGTATATGGGTCAATATCAGTTCCGCCCCCCGTAAGGGATGAACCAGATATTTCACCTTTCGTAGCAAGATTTCGCAGAGCATTAAGTTGACTAATATCAGCATTTGCTTTGATTATATAATCATTAGCAGTTTGAGCATTTTGCGAAATAATACTACGAGTTTTAGCCATGATAGCATGATTAAGACATATATCAATGTCTTCATTATAAATAGCACGAGCAGTCTGCAAACCCATTCTTTGAGCCAGCTCTCTGAACGTGATGTGCATCTGTACTATATCCATAACTTTAAGCAAGTTTTAATTGGTTTTCGTAAGCTGTACGCATATCGCCATTATCAGGATTTTTAAACCAAGCAAGAGCCTCTTTCATATTAGCACCAATAAAATCACCAGCACCGCTAACAATATTTTGTGAATGAGGATGGCGAATAAGAATACCATAAGCTATAAGTTTTTCAATCATAGCTTTAAGACTTATATCTCTATCCGTACACATTTTGTTAAAGCGAGCGGGTTCTTGACTTGCAAAGTAATCAAGATTATTTTCCTTAAGAACTCTATCTTCTGCAAGAGAAGGAATAAGCGGTCTATTAGTAAATATACAATACGCAGCATAAACATCGTCAAACAGTTTATCATTAGCTGTAATATTAACGAAGTTACGTTTAGCATTATTAACTTCAAGACGTTTCTTAGCTTCAAGTTCTTTCTCTTTCTGTTCGTCTCTAAAATAGAATCTAATATTAGGTTTGTTATTAATAATTGCAGTATCTTTAGCAACATCACTATATAACAAACAATGACGATAAAGAAGATAATCAGCTACATTATCGGGATAACCGTATCTGTATTTTTCTGATTCAAGAGCATTAAGTTTAATAATTCGATTTTCAATTGCTTTGTCAAGAGCAGCACTATCACCACGATTTACGGCAGCAAATTCAGCATCAATAGCTTCTTCTGCATTTTTAAATCTGTAATAATCTTTAACATGATGATAATGGAAACTAATATTAAGTCTCTTACCAAGTTTATCAACTTTTACCTGAATATTATTAAGATATTCCTTAACACGTCTAACGAAGTTTTCGTTAGTAGGAGAAACGCCAATTAGATTGGGGAAATAAGCTTCAACTTCACCTTTATTAGAAGCAAGAGTTCTTGAACTACGAACAGAACTACCAATAAATTCATTCCGTTCTTCAAGAGATTTATCGTTAGCTTTACGATAAAGAGAGAAAGAAGAAACCAAAGCAATAACGATATATCTATCTTCAAAATAAGGTTCATTTAAATCCTCATCTCTTTTTTCTCTAAGAGTTTGAGAAGTTTCTCCATTTTGGTTATTAGCTGTTTCAACAGCAGCGGCAGGTTTATTAATTTCCTGTTCTTTATTTTCAGCAGCAGCAGTTCCAATTGTAGGCATAATCTTTTTAATTTAATTAGTTATTACAATACGCATTTCAGCAAGAACATCTTCGTAGTGTTGTTTACTTGCAGACCCATACTTCCCTTAATCTCATAACGAGACATATCAATTTCGGTAGAAGCACGATTAGTAGTAGAAACACCCCATTCTTTAGGTATCGGTGTCATACCCTCAATAACCTTAGCAATATATTCTTGTCCCTCTTGACGAACAATACGAACGTTATTTTCGCCTTTATAAGAAGAGAAATCAATAAAGCAAGCTTGATGAGAAGTAATAGGCAGACCGCTACGAGGATGAATTTGTCCATTCTGTTTTGCAGCTTCGGCAATAGTGCCTTTATCGAAGAATGAGCAATGTTTAACAGTAATAGTATGTCCGTCAACAGTAGTATATTTATTGAAATACTTACCATAAGCAAGACCGCTACCATTATCCATAATTTTCTTTTCGCCAAGAGGAGTAATGAAACCTTTACTCATAGCATCATTCTCGATAGCATATTGGAAGTCTTGAATAAATCCTTTACCTCCCATAAGCACAATATTCATTGTACCATCATCAGTATCTTTATTCAAAACATCACCAACAGTTCTTTCAAGTTTGTTGAGAGTAAGATATTCACCATAAGTATCGTAGTTACTTTCACGACAAATTTCCAACATACCGGCAGTACGAGGAATTGGTTTACCATTATCTCTATCTTTCAAACGAATAGTACCATCGGGAAGTCTATTATAAGTAGACAACCACAGACGTTCTTCGTTCATTACGCGCATTGTCAAATTGAATTGGCGCATTTCTTCTGAAATCCAAAGACGAGTAGTACCACCGCCATTACCTTGCTGAAATTCATATTCAGTAACAACATTAGAAATATTACCGGCAACCTCTTTACTATAACGGAAAAACTCAAGTTGAGAAGTCATAGAACCAGGACCCATAGTATTACTTCTATTACCCTTAGAATAAGATTCAGAAACAGTAGGAGCAGACATGCTCAAATAAGTTCCTTTAGCAAAGTTCTTCGGGTCAACGAAAGCAGTAGGAGAAGCGTTAACAGGAGCAAGCAAATAAGCATAACCGTGAGCACTTTCGCCTAAATCTTTCTGAATACGAAGCAGAGTACCATCCGGACAAATCAAACCATATTGTTCGATAAACCAATGAGTAGCAAAATGAACTTCAAATTCTGCACCACCAAGACCAGGCTTATTATTAGCAGTATTGAAATAAGTTACATAATCAGTAAACTTCATACGACCCATAGTCTTCCAAGTCCACTGAACAGTTTTAACAGACTTAACACCGCGGCTACCTTGACCCTCAGTCATAAAGGTAAGAGGAAAACGGTCGTCATCCATACCATAGTTGTAAGTCAGAAACGCATTAATTTCAACAGGTTTAGTAAGTTGAAGATTAGCAATACTTTCTTCATTAGAGTAGCCTCTATCATCATAACGACCCGTTGACAAAATTCGCATTGTGTACATAATCAACAGTTTTAATTAAGTTATACATAACCAATAACATCAGCAATATTATCGCCAATTTTTTTGTTTGCGGCAGGCTTAGTAATTTTAATAGAACTTTTACGTCTTTGTTCAGCAGCTTTAAGACGAAGCGTCTTAGTCTTTTCAGATGCAATCGCAAGGTCTACAAGATTACTATAATTTCCGCCAGTAAATTTAAGATAAGCACGAAGCAAATCATTTTGAAGTTGTTCTTCTTCCGGAGTTTCCATTAATTCTCTTTCATAACGGCTATATCCTTTATCATCTACTTGATATAGATAATTAAAGAAATCATCAGCGGTTGCAGCACTTTGTTTACCGTTTTTATTAATAAGAATAGTTTCAGGAATTTTATAACCAGCAATCTCTTTCTTATCAATAGCAGATTTAACTTTACCCCAATAAGCAATTTCAGCTTTTTTATCTTCTTCAATCTTACGTTGAGCAGCCTCGGCTTGTTCAGCTTTAACTCTCTTATCGTTTTCTTGAAGAGTAGCAAGGTCTTGTTTAGCAGCATCTAAAAGACGATTAGTACTCTTAAGGAAAGAAATATAATCATCAATGCTTCCGACCTTGCCACTTTCTTTAAAGGCTTCGCGAACTATCGCTTCTTGTTGTGCAGTATTATTTTCGTCAATAGTAATTGTACTTCTATCTCGAACTTGACCGAATCCCTCATAACTGTTTCCGTTAGCAACATAATAATTAAGGAAATCACTTACAATAGGAAACTTATCAATAAGTTGCTGAACACCAGCTTGAGCATATTCGGTACGTTTAGCATCAAGAACTTCATTAATATATGAAGCAACTCCATCGGGAGTATTTTCAAAAGTAATAGGTTTATCATTTTCATCGGTAACTTCAAAACCAACTTTCTCAATAATCTTAGCAACATCAATTACATTTTCTGTATCATCAGCATCGTCAACTTCAAACTGTTTAAGAAAGTCTTTAACATCTTTAGCTTCTTTGAAAACTTTATTATTTTTATCAACAAGATTTCCTTCAGCGTCAACAGTATAAGTATCTTCTCCAATAGTAACAACAGAACCAGGTTCAACAGCTAAATCATTATCATCATCTTTATTTCCGTCATCATTACCACCTTTATCATCTGCATTAGCAGCAGGATTATCGACGTCATCTTTTTTACCATCACCATCAGGTTTACCGTTGTTATCTTGACCGTCATTATTCGGCTCATCAATAGGAGGAATAATATTTCCATCAGAACCAACAGTACCAGTAACGCCAGTATCTAAATCTGTAACAGGTTCAGTCCCACTATCGGTAGGATTAGCATTAAAACCAAAATCTAATGTAGGCATAATTTTAATAGTTTTATATGGTTATTATTACTTTGTTATTTCAAGACAAATGTATAAGCAGTAACAGCATTATGTCGAGCATCACAACTACTTACTCGATTTCGTTTGCTTATTTCTACTGTCTTGTTAGCATCAGCAAATACCCTTGTCGCTTACAGACTTGACGAAATTTGAACGATTTATGGCGAATTGATTAATCCTCTACGGGGTGTATCAACATCCTGCACAGAGCCTTAGAATAAGCCGAATAGTAAAACATATTTACAAATACTGTAAATCATAATCACGAATAATAGCGACAATAAAAAAGCCGCTACTACTCTCACGAGCGGTAACGGCTAAATCCATTTACAAAGCACAAATACAAGTATTTATAATACAAGTTTATTTTTTATCGAATTTATTTTTATTTTGCTTAGCAACTTTATAACTCATATCAGCCTTATAAATATCAGAAGCAAATTTCTGATTATTAGCTTGAATTTGAGCACCAACTTTTTCTCTTTCAACAGCTATCTTTTCTCTTTCAATAGCAGTCTTAGCAGCATCAACAGCAGTAGTATCAACTGCTCCATTATTGAGACCCCCCGTAGAGGATAGAACAGCTTTTATTTCCTCAATCTGTCCATCAAGATACTTTTCAAGAGTAAGAGTTTCTCTATCTTGTTGACCCTCCGCAGCAATCTTATCAAGTTCGTATTGTTGAAGCATTTGAGCATTTTGAGCATCAAGTTGTTTCATACGTTCTTCATGCTGGCGATTAATCTCTTGAAATTTAAGAATACCTTTCTTTATTTCAGCAGTATTATCGCCCTCGATTGCAACAGCAGCCATTTCAGCATCTCCATTCTGTGCAGCACTAAAAGCAAATTGTTTATACTGATTAAGCTTATCACGTTCCTTTGCAGAAAGTTTAGCTTTAATAACATAATCAGCATAAATATGCTTATCGACATCAAGACTGAAATATTTTATAGAAGTATCATTCTTAGTCTTATAAGAAGTTCTTAAACCGTCAATCCAAGCAAGTTTAGAATAATCCATATCGCGAGCATAATCATGTTCTCGCATATAGTCAAACATAAACTCAACTATAACACTTCCCATAGAACCACGAATAATAGCTTGTTCGGTAACTCCTTTACCAGCACTATTGGCAATCTCACCATAACGTTGAGGAGTCATATCAACTTTAAGATTGGCAGCCTGTTCATTAGCCTCAATAAGTTCTGTAAGCTGAGCAATATAAGCAGAAGTATCGCTATTAAGCATACGAACTTGTTGCGCTCTTAACATTCCCTGGTCATCTTCATCATCTATATAAAGAACGCCATCAGCAGCCATTCTATAAATAGTTTCTTCGGGAACACTACCTAAAAGAGATTTAGCAATCAAAAGAACGTTAAGTTTGTTCTTAGCAAGAGCCATTTCTCTATGATAAGCAATTATATTACCAAAGATTTGATAAGGCATTATTAAATCAATAATACTAAAACGACCAAGACCAGGCATTAATTCTATCAAACCGTTATAAGGTAGTTTACCATTTCTGTTATAAGCAATAGGTCTACACTTATAAGGATAGATGGCATTATTTCTTCCACCTATTCTATCACATTCAAAAACTTGTGATTCCCAAACCCACTCAATATCAATATCACCATTATCTGGATTGAGAACATAATCTTCGTCTACAATAGTTTCTCCGATAATACCATTTTGTTGATAAGTAAGAATACCTTTCTTAACTTCTCCACGCCAAACAACATGCCAAACTTCAATAAGATTATTATTATATTCACGAGCCATTATCGGTTGACGTTCAAAAAACTCTCGTTCATTAGCAGTGAATTTATTACACATATCGGGATATAACTTCTTGAAGCTTTCCCACTGCAACAATCCTCTATCATCTTGACTTGTCATTTTGCCGCTAATATAGTAAGTGTCGAGAAATTCCTTACCTTTATCGTCGAGAATATCATAATACTCATCCATTATCTGCTGAAAAGTCATCATTCGTCTTTCACAAAAAGCATCGAAATCTTCAACAAGAATATTATCATTAGGAATAGGAAAAGCATCACGATTAGAAACAACTCGTTTAATTATTTTATTACCTTGAATTTCTGTATAAGTAAATACACGACCAAAAGCAACCCATTCAAAATAAGCACGAGCATATAAAGCAGCAGCATCAGTCAAATCATCTATAACATTAAGAATATCTTGACCTTGTGCAGTTATATCATCAATATAATTTTCATTAAATTCTTTTATGAAAGCTTCGACATCAAAATTATCTTGAGGATTAAATTGTTCAGGTTGTCCACCTTGTTGAACAAATTGTTCATAATTCTGTTTAATTCTTTCAGCAATTTTTTGTTGAACAATAGTCATAAGTTCTTGACGAAGTTTGGCATCGCGAGCAAGAACGACTTCTGAATTATTAGCACCTACAATAAAATCATGAGGATTCTGAATATATTCGCCAACATATCTACGAACAACACCGCCAATCATATCGTAGTTACGCATAGTAGCAGGAAATCGTTGATAATCTTTATTTGTAGCATTATAAGGATTTAGAATCTTCTTATAATATTCAGCATTAATATTACCTTTTAGAAAATGATATTTCTTTTCAATATCATCAGTTTGAGCAATACTTAATGCTTGACCAATAAGCCAATCACAACTATTGGCATAAAACTCCGGCTTGTTTCTTTCCGCAGCACTAACTCTTTGCTTAGGAAAATTTAAATCAGTAGGAAAATACATATTATTAGTTATTATCGTTATAAGTAATCATATTATAAATATATTCTTTATTGTCAAGAAGTTCAAATCTAAAAGCTATACTACCAAATATAAAAAGATATGTACTTAATGATTGTTCTCCAGTCATATTATTAATACCATTTACGTTTGAAAAAGTTATTAGCAGCACTACTACTTTCTTCTAATTTTTGTCTTTTGCTAAGTTCAAGTTTACCTTTAATGTCAAGAGACTTACAATAAATACCAAGAAGAAGCATTTCAGAAACGCGGTCAAAGTTACCCTCGTCATTCCATTTCTTAAGTTCAAGAATGGATTGGTAATCTAATATTCTATGAAAGTTATAAACATCATTACCTTGTTCATCTTTACCAATAACTGTATAAAGAAATTCTTTTAGCAAACGAAGAGCATTAAGTTTCTTAACACCATCAGTAATAACATATCCATAAGTAGAACTAACTTTACCTTTAATAGTCGTATCCCAAACAAACAAAGGTTCATGAGCAAGATAACGAAGAGCTTTCCATTTAGTAAAATTAGAAACAGTTTCGCCACGATTGACTTCGACTATACCAGTTCCAATACAATTATAATAAATACAAAGATAAAGAAATATTAAATCAACTTCTTCAAGTTTATCTTTACGACCATAATAAGAAGCACAACATTTAAACTTATATCCGTTACGAGCAGACGGCATTTCCCAAACATGAATACTATTATGAGAATGTCTATTAGTAATTTCTTTCTTTTCTTTATCTATACCAACAGGGTCATAAGTAGCACAATAAGTACCCTCGGGAATTTCTTTTATTTCTCTATCATTTTCATATCGAATATCATATTGAGGATGATACCAAATACGAACACAACCATCAGGTTGCTCATTTCCTTTACGGGGTACTCCTTGTATCCAATCATAAACTTTAGCATTAGGATTTTCTTGCTTAATACGTTTGTTAGATTTAAATACAACAGTATTGCCCTCTTTAAAAAGCATTCCATCAACATAAAAATGATAGTCGCTATCAACACGAAGTTTATTTTCATAAGCGATAAATGCTTCACTAACGAAAATATTTTCAGTAGCACTACTAAAACTTTCAGCAGGAAACAAAGCGCGTTGACCGCAATAATTAATAAACTTAGCAAAAGTTTTAGTTTTTTCTTTCATTGCTTCACGAGAACGCATAGCAATTTTAATACCTAAATCTATATTACTATTTCCGTATTCGTCAATAGCTTTAACTCCGTCAATAGAACCCTCAAGTCCCCAAGCATAAGATTTAAAGAAACCACAAATTTCATTACGAGCATCTTTATCCCAAACGTTTTCAAATGCCATAAAATTAAATTCACCTGGAGAATAAAAGTTTTCTTCAAAAACCTGCATATTAGTAGCAGTAGCAGTTCCCCAAGCAACAAGCATGCCGGTAGTAATATCACCGACCGTCATAGCAGGTTCAGTTACAGTCATAAACTCGTTAAAATTCTGCATTGTAGAAAGCTCTTCTACATTAACACCAATAGCATCTTTACCAATAGCACAGTCGGGATTGTTATTAGCTGATACAGATATTAAAGAACTTTGCCAACTATCTTCGGATTCAACCCCATTAGGAAGACGAAATCCAAGACGAAAGTCTTCAACATTACTGCTATAAATACCACGCTTAAACATAGTCTTTTCTTCATAGAATCGAAGAGTGTTAACGGCAAAATCGGTAAGACCACCTTTCTTAGTCAAGTATTTATTATCAGCAGCAACATTGATAAAAACTTTATGTTTTCGTAGATTTACAGCATTAGCAGCACGAGCAGCGTTCATATAAGAAAAACCACCACGACGAGTCTTAACAATAATCAAATGGAAACCGTTATTCTTAGCAAATTCATAGATATTATGTGTCCAATATTGAGCATCAATAAATTTAGGAAAAGCAAAAACTTTTTCACCAGTAGAACCAATTCCTGTGCTTTTAACACTATCATCATCAGTACGTTCCATTCGAGTATAATTAAGAAAATTATAGTAGTCTCCACTAATATGAACATTCTCAATACTACCATCAGGATTTTGCCAACAAGGAGCAGAATAGCCATCTCGTCTACGCATAGCTTCACGCTTACGAAGTTGACGATAAAGCAAACTATCTTCTTTAAAATTAGTATATTTATTATCATTAGCTTCAAAATAATCAGCCATCTCAGTAAATAAATAAGTATTAATAAATTTACCAGGACGAATGTTCATTATAAAGCCACCACTATCACCAATTCTAAAATGATTATAAGGGTCATAATATCCCTTTTCAGAAGCAAGAGGATAACGAGTTTTATCTTCAATAAGAAATTCAGCAAAAGGATACCTTTCTTCCATAATTATTATTTCATTTGACAAGTAATAATACAAGAAAAGCCGATGCAAAAGCACCAGCTACACCAGTAATAATCTTAGTCTTTTTCTTAGACTTATTAAGATTATCTTCTAATCTATTTCTTGCAAGTTTAGAAGCAGAAGCATAACGCTTCATTTCTTCATAACTATTACTTAAATAATTAATCTTTATATTTTGTTTTTCAATAAGACTATCTT
>ENA-UAMM01000840-UAMM01000840.1-human-gut-metagenome-genome-assembly--contig:-NODE-840-length-11184-cov-14.328152_pt1 | contig 11184 bp, 10 predicted proteins | sample MGYA00243284_ERZ654499 | MGnify/ENA primary metagenome ERZ654499 (study PRJEB26926, sample SAMN06164397) | human gut metagenome | biome: ENVO:00009003; feature: ENVO:2100002; material: ENVO:00002003... | reverse complement strand
GGTGAATATACGGCGCTGTTGATAGAAACCGTTATCAAGGAAGACAGTATTACTCTGTTCGGATTCCAGACCCCTTGGGAAAAAGAATGGTTTAACACGCTGACCAAAATTCAGGGCGTTGGCGGCAAAGTATGCCTGAACATTCTGAGCGCCCTGTCTCCTGCCCAGCTGTCGCAAGCCGTCGCCGCGCAGGATAAAAGCTCTTTTCTGCGTGCGGCAGGTGTCGGTCCCAAACTGGCCGTACGTCTTGTTACCGAGCTGAAAGACAAAATCGTAACCATTCCTGCTGAATATCTGACCGGAGCAGATTTAAACACTGTTTCCGAACCGGAAACCACCGCTGACACCACACCGCAAACCAAAGGCAAAAAGAAAAAAATGCCCGAGCAGCCGGAAGAAACTGACAACACCTACGCCAAAACCGAAGATGTTACGTCCGCATTAACCAATCTCGGCTACCAAAAAATTGACGCTTATCGGGTCGCTGCCGAAATCTGTCTGAAAAATCCCGATGCCGACCTTGGAACGCTGATTCGGCTGGCATTAAAGGAATTTAACCAATAGGAGAAGCTGAATGTCCGAAGATAAAGAACGTATTGTCAGTGCGCAAAGGCTCTCCACGGACGAGGCCAATTCTCCCGCCGCCGTCAATCTGCGCCCCTCAACACTGGATGAATTTGTCGGACAGGACAAAGTCTGCCAAAACCTGAAAGTATTTATCCAGTCCGCCAAAAGCCGCGGCGAAGTCCTTGACCACGTTTTGCTTTACGGCCCGCCCGGACTTGGAAAAACCACTCTTTCCAATATTATTTCTAAAGAACTCGGTGTTGGCTTTAAAGCGACCTCAGCCCCGATGATAACCCGCTCCGGCGACCTGGCAGCAATTTTAACTAACCTTGAAGCACGCGACGTTCTGTTTATTGATGAAATCCATCGCTTAAACCCGGCAATTGAAGAAGTCCTGTATTCCGCCATGGAAGACTTTCAGCTTGACATCATTATCGGTGAAGGACCTTCCGCCCGTTCGGTCAAAATTGACCTCCAGCCGTTTACGCTCGTCGGTGCCACCACGCGCTCCGGGCTCGTATCAACCCCGTTGCGAGAACGTTTCGGCATACCGTTGCGGATGGATTTTTATAATCACGAAGACCTGCAAAAAATCGTCTTGCGCGGCGCCCATCTCTTAAATATGCCGATTTCCAACGACGGGGCCATGGAAATAGCCAAACGTTCGCGAGGAACGCCGCGTATTGCCGGCCGCCTTTTAAAACGCGTGCGGGATTTTGGCGCCGTTGCCGGAAATGTGGAAATAGACTCGGAAATTGCCGACAAAGCTCTGCGCCTGCTGGATGTTGACGCTTATGGGCTCGACGAATTTGACCGCCGCTATTTGACCTGCATCGCCAAGAACTACGGCGGCGGCCCAGTTGGTGCCGATACGTTGGCTGCAGCCCTTTCCGAAGAACGCGACACCATAGAAGAAGTGATAGAACCTTATCTGCTGAAACTGGGCTTTTTGCAACGCACGCCCCGCGGCCGCGTCCTTTCTGAACAAGGGTGCAAATATCTGGGCGTCAGCAAGTTCAAAAATAACAACAACCAGTTTAGTTTTATGGAAGACCTAGGAATTTAACCTATTTGAGGATAACACGATGACCTACGAAACAGAAACTGTCAAAGGCAAGCTTTTTGAAGACAAAACCTTTTCTTTTCCCATTCGCATTTATTATGAAGACACCGATGCCGGAGGCATCGTCTATTATGCCAATTACCTCAGATATGCCGAACGCGCCCGCACCGAATATTTACGCCATCTTGGCATAAACCAGCAGGAAATGTTGAAAAGTCAGGGAATGGGATTTGTTGTCCGCGATTGCCACATCAGTTATAAATCTCCGGCAAAACTTGACGACGCTCTGAACATAACCTGCAAAGTAACCGAACTTAAAGGCGTTTCGCTCAAAATGGAACAAAAACTCTACCGCGGGGAAAACGTCATTTGTGAAATAGAAATTACATTGGTTTTTTTGAGCCTTCCTGCTATGCGTCCGACAAAAATTCCCGCTGAAATATCAGCCCTGCTGTCAACTCCGCTCTAAAAAACTTCCTAGCTTTTCGGATTTCTAACTCTTTATCATCCATCTCGCCCGTACTGCCCTCTCGCTCTCATATACGAAAAAACGGCTTACCAAGAGATGGAAATATGATGAATTAATCTATATAAGGCATAAATAGCCGCATCAAATAAGGCAAAACCGCAAACTGTTTTATCTTTTTTACTCTTCCTTATGCAGATAAACCGATATGCTGATTGAAGCCACAATAATTGCCGGTACCCACACTGCAAACCAAGCCGGAATATAAGAATTTATACCAAAAGCCGACACTACTTGTGAAGTAAAATAAACTGTAAACCCCGTTGCAATACCCGATACAATCATCAGCAAAACGCCTCCCTGCCGCTGGCTGGCCTTGAGCGAAAAAATACCTGCCACCAAAACCATTGCCATCAAAAAGAAAGGCAGTGCAATCAGACTTAAATATCGCATTTTGTATCTCTGTACCGAAAAACCCGACGTTTCATAAAACTTTATCGTATCCGGCAGATTCCAAAACGAAATTGCTTCCGGATCCACAAAGTTATCTTTTATCCGCTGCAAGTTCATCTCCGTCGGATATTTCAGGTTATTCAATATTTCCGCCTGTTCTCCGGCCTTATAAATCCGCACGTCGCGCAAATTTAGCTCCCCGTCTTCAAGCGTCGCAACAAATGCTTCTATCCGCCGTTTCACCTGCGTCCTCTCATCAACCTCAATAATACTGACATCACGCAGCCACAATACATCATCCTGCAAATTCAGACTGCCCGCATTAATTATGGCAATCGTATCATTCCCTTTACCTTCGCGTATCCACAAACCTTTGTTTGAAAAAAGAAAAGCATTCGGGTTGTCCGTTGATAACCGATATGACAGCGTTTCTTTTAGTTCATACAATTTAGCCGAAATCGGATTAAACACCGCCACCCAAAACAATCCGATACCAAACACGGCCAAAAGTACCGGTGTCAATACTCCCCAAATGGAAACACCCGACGCCCGGATAATAACAAATTCATTCGTTTTGCTCAACCGCCAAAAAGCTATCATCGTTGACACCATAATCACAAAAGGTACCACCTTATCCACCGTTTCCGGCAGTTTCGCTACCACATATTGCAGCAAAAAACCGACCGACACATCATGCCTGCCCGACGTTTTACGCAGTATCTCTATCATATCAAACATCATAATAATCGCACAGATAACTGCCAGAACAAATAAAAAGTTTAATATTGTCTGTTTGATTAAATATGAGCCTAAAATTGAATTCGGTTTCATCATCGTCCTGATTTCCTAAAAATAGCCGGTAGACAGATATCGTTCCACGCTGTCAGGCAAAATAACCACCAGCCGCTTGTTGACAAACTCATCGCGCTTCGCCAGTTCCGCTGCAGCGGCAATGGCAGCTCCTCCCGAAACGCCAATCGGCAGTCCCTCCGTCTTAGCAACGGTTTTCGCCATCTCTATAGCTTTTTCATCACCGATTTTAACCACTTCATTAATCAGCGATTTATCATAAAACGGCGGAACAAATCCCGCGCCGATTCCCTGTATTTTATGCGCGCCTTTCGATTCCCCGCTCAAAACGGCGCTGCTTTCCGGCTCCACCGCCGCCACATATAGATCCTGATTATACGTTCGCAATACCGAAGCAATGCCCGTCAAAGTGCCTGACGTTCCCACACCTGCAACCAATACGTCAAAATCGCCACCGGTATCTTCTAATATTTCCATTGCCGTTCCCATTCTGTGTGCATTCGGATTCGCCTCATTGTCAAACTGGCTCAAAATAACCACATTCGAATTACGCTCTTTCAGCATCTCCGCCTTATGAATGGCTCCGTTCATGCCATCTTCGGCCTGAGTCAGAATAACTTCAGCTCCCAGATGCCGCATTAAGCTGATTCGCTCTTCCGACATATTCTCCGGCATTACGATAATCAGCTTATACCCTTTAGCGGCGCAAAAAGCGGCTAAAGCTATTCCCGTATTTCCGGAAGTTGCTTCAACAAAAATTGTTTCATCATTTATGCCTTTTTTCTCCTGACGTTCCAGCATAGCCAGCGCAATTCTGTCCTTAATTGAAAACAGCGGATTATACATCTCGCACTTCGCCAGTATTTCTGCGTTGAGCCGCAATTTTGTTGCCAGATTTCCCAGCCGCAGCAACGGTGTATGTCCGACAAGCTCCGTAATTGAATTATAAATCTTCTGCATTTATTGATTCTCCACAACTTGCTCTATAAAACCCGCCAACCCGCACATATCTTTCCGCTCGGCACGCGCCGCCAGAATAATGGCTTTTGCTTCGGCAACCGCAGCATCCAAATCATCATTAACAATGACATAATCATAAAAAACGCTTTCCCTGACTCTTTTTTCAGCCTGCGCCATCCTCCGATTGATAACGTCCATAGAATCCGTCCCCCTGTTAACCAACCGTTCACGCAGAATTTTCAAAGACGGCGGAACCAGCGCAATCGCTTTAACTCTGTCGCCGGCTAATGCACGAAGCTGCTGTACGCCGGGATAATCCAAATCCAGAATAACGTCTTTCCCTTGGCACAACAAGTCGTCTACCGGCTTCTTTGGCGTTCCGTATTTTGGCCCGAAATCGGAATCGACATATTCATACAGTGCTTTTTTCTCAACCAGCTCTTTAAATTTATCATCATTAATAAAATAATAATCCCTGCCGTCCGTTTCGCCTTCGCGTTTCGCACGCGTCGTTACCGAAACTGACAGTTGGATATTGTCAAGTTCCTTCAGCAAACCCTTAATAAGCGAGCTTTTGCCGCCACCGCTCGGCGCCGAAAAAATAAACATCGTACCCTGTCTTTGGATTCTGCAACTCTGCCCCGTCATAAATTCCCTCACAAAACTTTCAAGAATACATTGCTCTTTTTAATTTTCCTGCCCTATAATATATATTATAAAATGCATAAATAAAGCTTTATTTTAAGGATTACACCATGATTGTCAAAAACATTCTTTTAACTGGCGCCTCTTCAGGAATCGGCGAAGCGCTGGCTCTTTACTATGCCAAACAGCCGGAAACCGAAAATATTTTCATCTGCGGACGTAACCAACAACGCCTGCAAGCTGTTAAAGAAGTATGTGAAAAGGCCGGAACGGCAAAAATCCACGCCCGGATATTGGACGTTACCAACCGCCCTGCTATGGAAAGATGGATAAACGAAGCTGAACAGACCGCACCACTCAACCTTGTTTTTGCCAACGCCGGAATCGCCACGCTGGAAGAAACGCCCGAAAATATTTTCAACACTTTCAACATAAACGTCATGGGCGTCGTCAATACGGTTACCCCTGCCGTAGAAATTTACAAAAAACGCTCCGGCAAAGATAAAATCATTGCCATAACCGCTTCCATTGCCGGCTATCACGGCCTGCCTGCCTGCCCGTCTTACAGCGCAGCCAAAGCCTGTGTCAAGGCTTACGGCGAGGCCCTGCGGCTTAACCTTCTGCCTTATGACATTCAGGTCAACACGATTTGCCCCGGCTTCGTCCGTTCCCGCATTACCGACAAGAACACCTGCCCGATGCCGTTCTTTATGGAAGCGGAACCCGCCGCTGCCCTGATTGCCCGCCGTATACGGAAAAATATCGGCCTGATTGCATTTCCCTGGCCAATGCGCTTCGCCGTCTGGCTCGGCAGCATTCTGCCCAATGCACTCAGCGATTTTATATATAAACGTTTGCCATACAAAGTCTGAGAACCAGGAACAAATCCGTTTACAAATTTCATCTTTTCCTACTTTTTTCTTGACTTTCCCGCCGTTTAAAGCTAAAAAAGCAGTCAATTCTCTATGCGGTGCAGCATAAAGAAAGTTTTTAATATGCACAAGTCCGCCTCCAACCGAGGGTCTGGCATTTTTTGAAAATAAAATATAATGGCAAATACTGCAGAAATTAAAATTCCCGAAATGACCGAAAACTTTGAAGACCTGCTAAACGAACAGTTTGGCGGCAAAGGCATTGTCGGCACGGTCATGAAAGGAACAATCATTCGCTTAACCGATGATTTCGCCACCGTTGACGTTGGTTTGAAATCCGAAGGACGCATTCCTTTGCGCGAATTCGGCAAAAACGACGAATTGAAAGTCGGCGACGTTGTTGAAGTTTTGGTTGACAGATATGAAGACAAAGACGGCAACATTGTCCTGTCCCGTGAAAAAGCCCGCCGTGAAGAAGTATGGCAGGATCTGGAAAAGATGATGAACAACAACGAAAGAGTAAACGGCGTTATCTTCGGACGCGTTAAAGGCGGCTTTACGGTTGACCTCAGCGGCGCCATCGCGTTCCTGCCGGGCTCGCAGATTGATATCCGCCCGATTAAGGACATTACCCCGTTAATGGGCATTTCTCAGCCGTTCCAGATTTTGAAAATGGACAAAGTTCGTGGCAACATCGTTGTATCCCGCCGTGTTGTTCTGGAAGAAACCAGAGCTTCTGCGCGCGCTGAACTGATTGACACCATCAAAGAAGGCTCCGTTCTTGAAGGTATCGTCAAGAACCTCACCGACTACGGCGCATTCATTGATTTGGGCGGCGTTGACGGTTTGCTACACGTTACCGATATTTCCTGGAAGAGAATCAACCACCCGGCAGAAGTTCTGTCTCTGGGTCAGACGGTTAAAGTACAGGTTATCAAATTCAACGAAGACACCCAACGCATCAGCCTCGGCATGAAACAGCTGGAAAATGACCCGTGGCAGGCAGTTGCTGATAAATACAAAGTTGGCGAAGTCTACAAAGGAAAAGTTACCAACATCACCGATTACGGCGCATTCATTGAACTGGAAGACGGCATTGAAGGCCTTGTCCATGTTTCCGAAATGAGCTGGACCCGCAAAAACGTACATCCGGGCAAAATCGTTTCCACTTCTCAGGAAGTTGAAGTTAAAGTTCTTGAAGTCGATCCCGAAAAGCGTCGTATCAGCCTCGGCATCAAACAGTGCACTCCGAATCCTTGGGCTGCCTATGTTGAAGAACATCCGCTGGGTTCCGTCATTGAAGGCAAGATTAAAAACATCACCGAATTCGGTCTGTTCATCGGCCTGTCTGACGAAATCGACGGTATGATTCACTTGTCTGACATTTCTTGGGAAAAATCCGGCGAAGAAGCCGTTAAGGATTACACCAAAGGCCAGACAATTGAAGCTAAAATCATTGACGTTGACGTTGAAAAAGAACGTATCAGCCTCGGCATCAAACAGCTGTCTGAAAACAATATCGCCATGACTTTGGATTCGCTGAAGAAAGGTGACATTGTCAAAGCCGTTGTAACCGGCGCTGACGAAAAAGGTGTTCAGGTAACGATTCAGGGCATCGCAGCCACTATCAAAAAGGCTGATTTATCTAAAGAAAACAACGATCCTATGAGCTACAAGGAAGGCGACGTTTTGGAAGCAAAACTGACTTCCGTTGACCGCAAAAACGCTAAGCTTGGCGTTTCTGTAAAAGCTTATGAGATTGAAGAAGAAAAGAAAGCTCTGGAAGAATATTCCGGTGCCAACACTTCTTCCGGCTCTGCTCTGGGCGAAGCTCTGGGCGCAGCTCTGAAAAATAAAGAATAATTTTCTTTACCCAAAGAAACACCCCGTACCATCGGTTCGGGGTGTTTTATTGTTTTTACAGCCAACGTTATTGTGCGTTTTCCGTCTCTCTCCCTTTTCCCGGCTTAGCTGATTTACCGTATCTCAATACGAAACAAACCGTATACGATAATAAAAATCCGCATCGTCATTTTTCGATTTCGGTTTTTCCTTCCACAATTTAAACAGCATTTCTGCATTTTGCCGCTTCAACACGACATCCAAGCTGCCATCTTTCGTATAGCAAGTGCAAACATCATCTCGTCTTTCATAACAAGGATTACAAACGCTGACATCTTCATTCAACGCCCAGACCGCCCCCATTGCACTCTCCAACGTTTTCCTGTCCCGCCTCCCGCTGGAAGCCAGGCCTTTGCTTTCAGCCAAACTGATATAATTAAACCCGACATCATAAGCATTAATCGGAAAAAGCCCGAAATTTAAGGCTCCAAACGTATGCGACCCTCTGCCTAACAAAATATTATAAGCCTTATAGGTCGTTGTTATTTCCTTTTTTTCTTCATTATAAACAATGCTTTTAGGTTTAAATAACAACTGTTTCGCATACATGCAAAATACCGGATTATTCGTTTTTCCGTAATACATGTGGTATATCGTCCCTGCAAAAGGATGCACGAGAATATTTGGATTTTTCAACCAAATGCTTGCCTCCGAATTTCCGTCATAAAAACGGTTTCGATAGCAACTGTACCTGTTGCCAATCCACTTTTCTTTCGCATCATAACGGTCAAATATTTTCGGCTGATAATCATAGCGGTAAAAAGCCGAATAAATCATACTTTTTTCCCGCAGCTTAACCAAATCGTCTTTCGTTTTCCCATCTAAGTCGCACATAGGTTGTAGCGAAACTCTCTCTTCTGCGGCAAGACATATTCCCTGCAAGCAAAGCAGCATCAGACACCCGGCCGCCAAACTCAAAATACGATACATTTTCCCTCCGTCCGATAATCATATTTAGAGTCTAGGATAATAATGTAAATAATTTCTAAACGAAAAACTTCTGTATCTCTTTCAGAATATGCAGCCCAATCCCCAAAAACATCTCGCTCAAAAAGCACCTATAAGAAGGCAATCCCTCAAAACACATTCTTTACAACACAAAAACGCCGCTTAGAAAATAAACGGCGTATTTAAATAGTGTATTTAAACAATGTATTTAAATTATTCCCCGTCCTCTGTTTCCTGTACCAAAACATCTTCTTCTTCAACGACAACCGGCTGGCCGGCAGTTGAATTTACCGGTGCAACTTCAACGCCGGGATCTCCGGGAAGCGGCTGCATATCACTATTGTTCCCGGCAGCATTTGCATTGCTGTTGGAATTATAATTTCCCGGAACTGTTACTGCTGAAGCCGAATATGTTTCAATAATCATAACGCCGCCATTGTCGGCATTGGCAGGAGCATTGCTCGCATTGTTCGTATTGCTTGCGCCCGCAATCGCCTGGCTGACAATCAAAGCCAATGCAGCCACCGCCAGAAGCCCCATAAATATTTTATTCATCTTTATTTCCTCCAAAATTAAAATGATACGATGAACATATAATCCTGCCAATCCGCCTTTCAACCCCGGCACAAGACAAAACCAGTACCTATGCTCTCACACTCTGCCCCTCCACGCACCTCTATCGTCGCATAGAACAAACAAAAACGGCAGGATTTCTCCCGCCGCACTAAACGAATAATTAAAAATAAAACTTAATTCCTCCGGTAAAGACGCCGCCCCACTTGATTTCGCCACGTCCGTCAATCGGAATTGACTGATAACGGGCTTCGCCAAACAATGCTATCCGTGAAGACAAATTTACCGAGCCGTTAAGTCCGACTCCGAAATAATATCGTCCGTGATAAGCATGCCCGTGGTGATAATCATAAGGATAATCCCCGTGGAACCACTCTTCCTGAAGAGCATATCCCGTATGAACCATCAACGCCAAATGCCCATAGCTTGAACTCAGAAATTTAACCCCCAAATTCAGCCCTAATGTCATAGTCGACAAAGTATTGGTTTCCGCGCTGAAGCCATCATCATAAAGAGAATTGACCGACAGATAGCTGCCTTCTATCTCTCCGATAAACAACCCGGCTTCTGCTCCGACCCGGACGCTAAATGCCGGCGAAGCCATATCGTTCACCAAAGCAGCGCCTGCTCCAAATCCGGCATAAAAATCCACGCCGTCTCCAAACAAGCCCGCTCCTCTGTCATAATAACGAAAGCACTGGGCATTAACGTTATTCACACATACTGCACAGATGACAACTATCGTCGCCATTACTGTAAAAAGTTTCTTTTTCATATATATAAGTAATTTAGTTTAGTAAGATAATTATACCCTATTTTTCCGTTACGTGCAACAAAAATTCCTCCGCAAAGTTTAATTTACTCCGATTAAATTTGTTCATCATAACAAAAAAGCAGGGAAAGCGAGAGCATACGCCCCCAATCTTTCCCTGCTTATTCTTAATGCGCCAGAGCCTTGACTTCACTTTTCGACATCCCCGTTTTATTGCGGAAAACGCCGAAGTTGAAGCCCACAGATAACATCAGAGCGTTATATCGCTCCGATGAGCTGTTCTGGATAATTCCAGAAAGTCTTCTCCACTGGGCAGTCAAATAAAGACTGTTTCCCGTAGAGAAAAATCTGTGTTCAAATCTCACGCCAGCCGTCGGGTACATATAATTTCCCCAACTGCGGAATGAGACCTTATTCCCGGCATCATCGGTTGTTTCCTTTGAGTCGGTTTCATAGGATTCAAATCCTATACCGCCAAAAAAGAATAACCGATTTTGGTTGTAAGCATCAAACTTAAACGGCTGAACAGCCGCCCAGCTCTCAGCCCGGAAAGACCAATAGTCCTTACCTGCGTTAACCGCATTGTGAGTATATTTGGACTTTCCGACTTCGCCTTGAAGTCCAACTGCCCACCAGGAGCGGTTGTATTCAAGACCAGCGCCAACCACCGGAGAATTAACATTTTCAGCCAGCTGATAACCGGCATAAAAGTTAACACCCCAGCCGTACTTATCAGCCGAGCGAAGCACAACCTTTCCGGCATCAGGGTCGTCTTCTGAAACACCCTTTACACTATCACAGATAGCGTAATAAGTATCTCTTTTAGAATCCCTGCCTACCACTGCTTCGGTAAAGCGTGTGTCAACACTCGTTTCTTCCAAAGCCGCAGCAGTCGTCGGATTCATTACCGTCTTTTTCACAATTGTGGGACGGTAAATTACTGTATCCTGCCGAGCCATCAGTTTATTTGTAGCAGACAAAAATACTACACGTCTTACAACGCATGTATCTTGTCCTTGTACGAAAGAAGACACTGACGCTATAGTGTCTTTCTTATTATTCACCAAGTATTCCATACACGCCTTTGCGTCACGTGTATTCATACCGTTAACAACTCTCTGCGCACTTGCACTCATGGCAACAAATGCGACCA
>ENA-UAMM01000832-UAMM01000832.1-human-gut-metagenome-genome-assembly--contig:-NODE-832-length-11240-cov-15.089584_pt1 | contig 11240 bp, 10 predicted proteins | sample MGYA00243284_ERZ654499 | MGnify/ENA primary metagenome ERZ654499 (study PRJEB26926, sample SAMN06164397) | human gut metagenome | biome: ENVO:00009003; feature: ENVO:2100002; material: ENVO:00002003... | reverse complement strand
GACGGTGGCTCTCGGACAATTTCCGCTGTATAACTTTGACGGAACGGAATATGATGCCAACCAGCAGGTTAACTTCTTAAATGATGCTTTGGCGCAAAATGCTTCTTCATCTTATTCTACGGCCGGGGTGGGCGGCTATGTTCAGATTACGCCAAACAGCGAGTGGAACTTTACTTTCGGTGGGCAAGATGCCACAAACGTTGATGCGCCGAGCATAAGGTTTAACCATTTGGACGACGGACATTACACTACATTTGGCTATGTTGCTTATACGCCGACAATTAAGGGATGGGGGGATATGGAGATTTCCCTGCTGGCGTATAATCAGCCGGGAGTGCCGGAACAACCGGAAACGACGAACGGGTGGTCGCTGAACTTATCGCAGGATTTGGGCGAGAAACTCAGTGTTTTTGCCCGTGTTAACGAAGTAAGCGGAAGTACGGAGGAAATCCGTCAGTCGTGGGTGATAGGCGGTGTATATAATAATCCGCTGGACAGAAATCCTTTGGACCAAATAGGATTAGCTTATGCCTATAATAAATTGGACGAGGCAGCGGTCGGCGAACCTCTGGCACATAAGGCAGAACAGATTGTGGAGGCCTATTGGGCATGGGGTATAGGCAATATGCTCACGATAACGCCGGATGTTCAGCTGTATATCAATCCGGCACTTAATCAGAAATCAGATTACGGCGTGGTTACCAGCTTGCGCGCGACAGTGTTTTTCTAGCAAATATTTTATTGCGACATTCCGTTTATATAACCGGTTGCCGACAAAAGATAAATCTTTCGACAAATCAGACGACGGGTTTAAATACGTTGTTTAAATTCACTGTTTAAAATTTAAATACGATGTTTACAATAAATTATGAAGGGTAAACATTCCGGAGGCCTTTTTTTCGCTGTGTATTAGTGTTATTTTGTTGATGTTTCTTCTGTAAAAAGAGGCTATGTAAACAGGACATAAGCAGATTTGAAGACAAAGCGAAAATAACGGGGTGAATTTATATGCGAAAATTATGTTTGTTGATTGTGTTGTTTACGGTTTCTGCATGCCAATCCAAGCAGGTGATTGTTCCTGCGGTGGTACATAATGTCAGCACAACGGAGGAGGTTGTCGTGGAAAAAGCTCATCTGCCGATTATCGGAGAGGTGGAACCGATTTATTTTTTGCCGATGAAATCTCCTTTTGCTGCCAGAATAGATACCGGTGCGACGACATCTTCGCTGGATTGCCAAGATGTCGAATATTTTGAACGGGACGGTGAAAAATGGGTTGCGTTTAAACTTAAAAACCGTAAGACAGGCGAGGAACATGTTTTTGAAAAGAAAGTCGAACGTTCATTTAAGGTTAAGCGTGCCGGAAAAGACGAAAGCCGCAAAGCCATTAAAATGGATGTTAAAATGGGCGGAGAAGTGTTCAGCGCCGTATTTTCCATAGCCGACCGTTCTAATTTTGATTATCAGGGGCTGGTGGGCAGGAATATTCTGACCGGAAGATTCTTGGTAGACACGTCGACATCATATACATTAAATTAACAGGGTACACTAAACTGACAAGGCTGTGATTATGAGACTAAAATTGGCTGATTTTTTTACGGTGAGAAAAGTTCTGACTTTTCTTTTGATGTTATCTGTCGGATATGCGGCGTATGGTATTTATTACAAGGTTAAGTATTGGGGATTTACCTTGTCGCCGCGGGCAATTACAGACGTTTGGACGGTGGAGGCCAAGGTTTCTTTTAATGCGTCAGGCGGCGATACGAGCGTATCTTTGGCAGTACCGAACGACAAAGACGGATTTAAAATTCTGAATGAAGAAATTACAGCCAAGGGATATGAAGTCAGCAGAAACAAAAAAGACGGCCGTATTGTTATGACGGGAAAAAACAAGAGCGGGCGTCAGAATTTATATTACCGGTTGAGCATTTATGATGATGCGCAAAACAGGGCGGCAAATTTTATGCCTATGGTTAAAGTAGAAAGACCCGTCTTATCGGAAGAAGAACGGATACAGATGCGGAAAATCTGGGAATTGTCTGAATTGCAAAGAGGAGATAAAGTTCAGAAAGCCATTTTGACGGTTAATCAGGAGCTTTCCAGCCCGACTATGAGCCCGGTGCTGCCGTTAAATCATACATCCAAGGAATTTGCGGAAAAGGTTATGCAAATTCTTGCATATAAGAGAATTCCGGCGCGTATTGCCTGGACTATCAAGCTTGAGGAAGGGAAAAAAACAGAACGTCCGGATATTATGCTGGAAGCTTACTTGGACGGGAAGTGGACATTATATGATTTAAATACGGCCAAAATAGGGCTGCCGAAAAACTGGGTTATTTTTCAGCGTGGTGGCGTATCGCTGCTGGATGTTCGCGGCGGGGAAGATTCAAAAGTTATGTTTTCAGTTTTGAAATCAGTTGCGACGCCGATGAAAATGGCTGAGCATCGGGCAAAAGCCAATGATACGTTGATGAGTTATAAATATTCCATTTATACATTGCCGATTTTGGAACAAAACACTTTGAAATGGCTGATGATTTTTCCTCTGGCAATTTTGGTGGTCGTTATTATGCGCAATGTTATAGGCGTGGCGACAATGGGAACTTTTACGCCGATGTTGTTGGCTATGGCGTTGGTTAAGACCGGGTTTTGGCCGGGGTTGATATGTTTTTCGGTAATGATTCTGCTGGGGCTGGTTATGCGCGCTTTGGTGGCAAAGCTTAATCTGTTGTTAGTTCCGAGGATATCTTTTGTTGTTATCTTTGTTATTTTGTTGATACAGGCGCTGACTGTTATCGGTTATCGTCTGGATTATACGATTGTCAGTTCGGCAATCTTTTTCCCGATTATTATTACGGCATGGATTATCGAACGGGCTTCTATAACGTGGGAAGAGGAAGGGGCTGTTAATACGATTAAAGAAATTTTGTTTACGTTTTTAACAGCGATGGTTACTTATTTTGTTATCAGTAATGAATATGTCCGCCATGTTATGTTTGCATTTAACGAGCTTAATCTGGTAATCATGTTTATTGTTATGCTGCTCGGTACGTATACGGGATACCGGTTGACGGAACTGACCCGTTTTGCGCCGCTGATTAATAAGGACAGGCAGAATGTTTGAATGGCTTTTTAACGGCAAAAAACTGCGCGAAAACGGCGTATTAGGAATGAATGACCGCAATTACTCGGTTATTGCCAAGTATAACAGGCGTTCGCTTTATACGCTTGTTGACGATAAAGTTAAAACCAAAAGGCTGGCAAACAGTATTAATATCAATACGCCGAAAATGATTGGAATTATTGAACACCAATATCAGGTTAAAAATCTGTTGGATATCGTTAAAGGCTATGATACGTTTGTTATAAAGCCGGCACATGGCAGCGGCGGCAAAGGCGTCTTGGTTATAAAGGAATATGACGCCGAGCATTTTTACAGCGCTTCGGGAGATGTTTTGAGCTTTAAAGACGTTTATCAGCATGTTTCCAATACATTGAGCGGTCTGTTCAGTCTGGGCGGCAAATATGACGTGGCGCTGATTGAGGAAGCGGTCAATTTCAGCGATGTATTTAAAGATTTCAGCTATCACGGCGTACCGGATGTCCGGGTTATTGTTTATAAAGGGTTTCCGGCAATGGTGATGATGCGTCTGGCGACGAAAGAATCCGGCGGACGGGCTAATTTGCACCAGGGGGCTGTCGGTGTCGGACTGGATGTCCGGACGGGACAGCCTCTGAATGCTGTTATGCATAACAAAACGATTTTGCAGCATCCTGATACAAAAGCGAATTTGATGGATTTGCGCGTTCCGTTTTGGAAAGAGCATCTGATTATCGGGTCATTGGCGTACGACATGACCGGTTTGGGATATCTGGGAGCAGATATCGTGCTTGATAAGAACCGGGGACCGATGATGTTGGAAGTTAATGCACGGCCGGGATTGGCGATTCAAATTGCCAACGGCAGAGGATTGAAGAACAGGCTGAAAGAAATTGACGAAACTTATCCGACCGGCCTTTCGGCGGAGGAGAGGGTAGATTTTGTCTTGAATAGCGGAAAATAAAAACCTAAATATAAGGCAGAAGAAAAAAGCAGCGAGTTGCTGCGGAAAGAATATGTTAGGAGTTTACAGATGTCTAATGTTTTAGGGAAAAGCGAAACGAAAAGCCTGAATAAAAGCGATACGAAGAATTTGGCTGCGGAGGAAAAAAAGAAGCTCGGTGTCAGTGAAACGAGGGGAAAGAAAATGAAATATTCATATAATGTGAATGACCCGGAAAATGCATTGGTTATGAAACTGAAAGACGGGGAAGTTGTCATAGAGATGTATCCTGATGCGGCGCCAAACCATGTGGCAAGAATAAAGGAGCTGGTGCGCGAGGGGTTTTACAACGGTTTAAAATTTCACCGCGTTATTGACGGATTTATGGCACAGACGGGATGTCCGCTCGGTAACGGCACCGGCGGAAGCGGCAAGAAGTTGAAAGCTGAATTTAATACAATTCCGCATACGAGAGGTATTGTTTCCATGGCTCGGGCGATGAGTCCGGATTCGGCAGACAGTCAGTTTTTTATCTGTTATGACGATTGTCCTCATTTGAACGGGCAATATACGGTTTGGGGAAAAGTTGTTTCCGGTATGGAATATGTTGACAAGATTAAAAAAGGCGGCGGTTATAACGGAATGGTCAGCCAACCGGATGAGATTATCAGTATTCAGGTTATTTCCGATTTGTAGATGACTGATTTACAAAACGCCCCGGAGAGGGCGTTTTTGTTGACTAAAAATTGCTTGTCAAGGGGAGATAAATGTAGTAAAATAATTATATGATGAGTTGAGCGGGGAATGCAGGATGGAAATAACTTTATTAAAGGAAGAAGACGTCTGGGGCGACAGCGCGTTGGAAGTAATACAGGCGTATGGTACAAGAACAGGCATTTCGGATGTGGCAATCGTTTTGGGTGCATGCAGAGGAAGCAGAACTAAAGACAGTATCGGCGTTCCTTCCGGCTTAGCTTGGTCGGCGTCTTCCAGCGAAATCGGACTTGTTCGCACCGTCGATTTGAACGGTAGCGGGCTTGGCATTAATCCTAACAAACGAGAAGCCGCCGGGCGTCCTGCTTTACTGTTTCCGGCGACGTCTGCAATACGCCCGAATAATATAAAAATAATAACTTTACAGAATGGCAAGACGGTACAAATCTGCGAATATGGAGCCTATCCGCAAACTGTGGTACCCGAATCCATCAGCCAGGAATTAGAGGTTCATTATCAAAAAAACACCCTTAAAACTACCGGTAAAAAGTATACTTTCGATTCAGCGGAATTTGATGCTTGGAATATCGGATTTGCCTTGCGAAACAGTGTGGAGTACATTCATAAAGGCAAAAAATATATTCGTATTGAGGGTAAGCCCTTTGACGGAGATTCTGTTCTGTCTGACGGCACATCGGTTCAGAAAGGTCAGGCGTATTGGTTTGAGGTTCAGCCGATAGAATGGCTGATGGATCCCAAAGGTACGTGGGTGGCAAGACAGGCTCTGTTTGCGGGCGTTCAGTTTGATACAAAAGATAGATACGATGGTAATTTTGCCAACACTGCGATGTATAATTATCTGCAACAGTATTTTGCCAAAGAAATGCAAAATCAATTTACGGAAACCCTGTCTCGTCTGGCGATTCGTAACCATTATTTCAGCAATTATGTCAGCGGTTTTGAAAATAATAAGGATTTTTATCCGGCGGGGAAGGACGGTCAGCCGTTTACACCGGAGAAAGCCCGTGCTATCGTTGATATCACCAATGCACCGCCGTTTATGCGTGACTTGCTGAAGCTCATTGCTGCGTTTCCCAAAGAGGAACAGGGGCAGTTCAAAGATGTGGTGCTGACCGTATTTGATAAAGAACGGGATTGGCGCGACCAGCCGAGCGAGATAGTTCTACTAGGTAAGAAACTGGCGGTTTCCGGCGGCTATGAAAAAGAGTTGAACCAAGTTTTGCAGGGGAAACGGAACGAAACAAATTATTCCGATACTGCACAAAATTCTTTTACTGCACAAAGGTCTTTTGATGTGAGAATGATTAATTTTTCAAGAAAAAGCGAGAGACGGTAATATTCCAACAAAAGGCATAAATCTGTCCGAATAACATGACGACAGTGTATCTTGTTAATGTGAGAGACAGTATGAATGGCAATAAAGATTATACGGTGTGGTCTTTGTAGGAGTTGCGCAGGTTGCAGTGCGTGATAGCGATAGCCAAGGCGTCCGAGGAGTCGTTGTTTTTTGGTTGGCAACCAGGCAGGAGAATCTTTACCATTGTCTCCACTTGTTTCTTGTCTGCTTTGCCGACTCCGGTCAGAGCTTTTTTGATTTTGTTGGGTTCGTATTCAAACAAAGGGATGTTGTAAATTGCCGGCATCAGGAAAACGACGCCGCGCGCCATGCTCAGTTTCAACGATGTTTCCGGATTGGTGTTTAAAAAAGTTATTTCAATGGAGGCTTCGTCCGGCTTATATAATTCAATAATGTGCCGGAGTTCTGTGTAAATGGAGTGCAGACGGTTTGAGAGAGTGTCTTTGGCAGAAGTCGGAATGAAACCGTCTGCCACATAAGACAGACGGTTTCCATTCATCTCAATAATTCCCCAGCCTGTAGAGGAAATGCTCGGATCCAGACCGAGGATACGCATTATTCGGCCTCCAACTGAGCCATAATATCGTCAGAAATTTCTGCATTGTGGTAAACGTGCTGAACGTCTTCGTCTTCTTCCAGCGCATCGATGAATTCAAGAAATTTCTTTGCCGTTTCCAAATCCGTGATTGGGGTTTTTACAGTCGGTTTCCAATCCAAACGAGATGCTGACGGTGTGCCGAATTTCTTTTCCAAAGCGTCGGTTACGGCAGACAAGTCGTCCGGCAGAGTTTCAATTGCGTGAATGTCTTCTTCGGAAACGACTTCATTGGCGCCGGCTTCCAATGCTTCTTCAAACATTTTGTCAGCATCGGCAACAGCCTGCGGATATTCAATATAGCCGATACGTTCAAAGTTAAATGATACAGAACCGGTTTCGCCCATGGCTCCGCCGCGTTTGCCAAAAATAGATCGGACGTTGCTGGCCGTACGGTTTTTGTTATCAGTCAGAGCTTCAACAATAACGGCAACTTTGTTGGGAGAAAAACCCTCGTAACGCATGGTAGTAAAATCGGCGCCGCCGGCAACCTGCGTTGCTTTGGCGATGGCGCGTTCAATGTTATCTTTCGGCATACTTTCCGCACGGGCGGCTTGGATTGCCAGTCTCAGGCGGGGATTTTTATCCGGTTCGGGCAGGCCGCTTTTGGCTGCTACGGTAATTTCACGGGCGAGTTTAGCGAAAACTCTGGCTTTTTTGGCGTCTTGGGCGCCTTTGCGATACATAATGTTTTTAAATTGGGAGTGTCCAGACATTGTAGAATCTCCATAAAAAAGTTAGTTTTGATGTTATTGTTTATTTTGCGAATCCTGAAAATCCGTGTTTACAGGATTGCGGTATTATTCGGCTTCTTCAACAAGCTTGGTATCGGCAAGTAAGAACGTTGGTGTTTTTTTGCCGAAAACCTTGTAGCGCTTGGACAAGTCTAATGCTTTTTTATCCAGTAAGGGAGGCTTTAAGTCAATTTTTGCGTTCGGTGCCGGCCGTCTTGCAGCTTTTTCGGCAGAGGCTTTTTCTTCAGCGCGAATTTCTTTTTGCGGGATTTCGGGAATATTCTGCCCGATTTCCGCAGTTTCGCTTTCTCTGGCTTTGTCAACTTTGATTTCCGCCGGCGTTTTCAGTATCTTGTTTAGCGTGTCCTGCGTTTCTTTGGAGCGGCGGGTCGTAAAAACGATATTTTGTTTGTTTGCGGGCAGCAGGGCTAAAATTTTATCCAAGTTATTCAGCTGCCGTTTCTTTTTTATCAGATTAATATCGTCAACAACCAAAATGTTGACATTGGAAACGTCAATGCGGTTTTCGGCCAGATTTTCAAGCAGCAAATCCGGTGAGGCGATGATGACGTTTGCTTCGCTGTCAATCATATTTTCGGTGTCGCCGTCTTTTATGGTTGTTTCGTTTATTTCGTGATATCTGTTAAAAATAGAAAATTTATCGGAAATATTAACGGCCTCTTTGCTGTCGGCAGAAATAATCAGAATTGTCTGGCCTTCTTTTTTGGAAATAATATCAATAAGCGGAAAGATATAAGAGCAGGTTTTGCCGCAGGCAGCCGGAGCGATGGTGAAGATATCTTTTCCAGAGAGAACCGACGGGATAACGTCTTTTTGTACGGTTGTCGGCTCCTGATAGCCTAAGTCTTCTATCGCGTGGATGGTCTGTTCGCTTAGCCCCAAATCTCTAAAACTCATATTTCTTTCCCGATTGCTGGTTATTTTAATCTTTTGAATACTATAACTTTATTGTGCAGAGTCAAGAGTTATATATGCATTTGCCTGTTTATTTGCAAAAAAACAAGAGGGAGAGGACTGAGAATATGGGAAAATTTGCGGGAGGCGGGCAATGCGAGAAATTTTATGTTAAAAAGAAATAGCTTTTTTAGAATCTTTGTTGTAAAAAATAAGGCAGTTTGGGTTTTGTTTTTAATTTTGTTCAGCGGGAGCCATGGAAGAAACGCTTTTTTCAAACAGGGTTAAACGGCCTTTAGCCGACCGGCTTCGTCCCCGAAAACTTGAGGAGGTTGTCGGGCAGGAACAGGTGTTAGGAGAAGATTCCCCTTTGGGCAGAATGCTTTTTACGGGGCGTATATCTTCATTTATCCTTTGGGGACCACCGGGTTGCGGCAAGACGACGATAGCCAGGCTGATTGCCGAACATACAAATCTGTACTTTGAACAGATTTCGGCGGTTTTTTCGGGCGTGGCCGATTTAAAGAGGGTCTTTCAATATGCGCAGGAGCGCAAAATAACCCAAGGCAAGGGGACTTTGTTGTTTGTTGATGAAATCCATCGCTTTAACAAATCGCAGCAGGACGGTTTTTTGCCGTATGTGGAGGACGGAACGGTTATTCTGGTCGGCGCAACTACCGAGAATCCGTCGTTTGAGCTGAATGCGGCTTTGTTGTCCAGATGTCAGGTTTTTGTATTGAACCGTCTGACGCCGGAAAATTTTGAGGAGCTGCTGCAGCGAGCCGAGCGCGAAGAAGGGATGAAACTGCCGATTGACGAAGAAGCGCGCGAATTTATGAAAAATGTGGCAGACGGCGACGGGCGGTATATTCTTAATCTGGCGGAGAGCGTTTGGGCTTATGCCAAACCGGGGGAGATTTTTGACAAAGAAAAGCTGATGAAAATTATCCGGTCGCGGGCACCGGTTTATGACAAGGGGCGGGACGGACATTATAATCTGATTTCCGCCGTGCATAAATCGCTGCGCGGGTCGGATGTAGATGCGGCGCTTTACTGGGTCGGGAGAATGATTGTTTCCGGTGAAGATCCGCGTTATATCCTGCGGCGGCTTGTCCGATTTGCGGTTGAAGATGTTTCGCTGGCGGATCCCAATGCCGTAACGCAGGCGATTGCCTGTGCAGAAGTTTATGAGCGTCTGGGGTCTCCCGAGGGGGATTTGGCAGTGATGCAGCTGACGGCATATCTGGCGACGGCGCCGAAATCGGCAGCGGTTTACAAGGCAATGCACAGCGCGTTTGATGCAGCGCGGAAGACAGGTTCCCTGATGCCGCCGAAGCATATTTTGAATGCACCGACCAAGCTGATGAAAGAATTGGGGTATAATGACGGGTATGTTTATGACCAGGATTTGGAGGACGGTTTTTCCGGGCAAAACTATTTTCCCGAAGAAATGGGGCGGCGGCGCTTTTATCATCCGGTGGACAGAGGATTTGAGCGGGAAATTAAGAAAAGAATCGATTATTTTGATAAATTGAGAGCAGAAAAACAGCGGGCTTTCAAGAAAAAGGACGAAAACAAATGAGCGGTGTTGAAATTGTCAAGGTAAAGAATGAAGACGAGGGAATCCGGCTAAACCGTTGGTTTCTGAAATATTATCCGGGGTTAAGCCTGGGACGGCTGCAAAAGCTGTTGCGGACGAAGCAGATTAAAGTTGACGGGCAGCGAGCCGAGGCCAATACGCGGCTTATAGCGGGAACGGAAATTCGTGTGCCGCCGCTTGATAATGAGAAAAAAATGCCGAAACATACGGAAATTTCTGCGTATGATGCAAGATTTATAGAAGATATGGTTATTTATAAAGATGATAATCTTATCGTTCTGAATAAGCCGTCCGGGCTGGCTGTGCAGGGAGGGACAAATACCCAAAGACATATAGACGGTATGCTTGATGCCCTTAAGTTCGACAATGATGAAAGGCCGAAACTGGTGCACAGGATTGATAAGGATACGAGCGGTGTTTTGGTTTTGGCGCGGAATCGAAAAACGGCGGATCTCTTGACAAAGGCATTTCGGGAGCATACTTTGAAAAAAACGTATCTGGCTCTTGTCCGCGGCGTTCCTGCGAAAGAATATGGAGAGATTAAGGCGCCGTTGGAAAAAGCGGATGGCAGGGTACAGGTTTTGGAAGGGGGAAAACCGGCAGTGACGGAATATCAGGTTTTGGACTGTGTCGGCGATAAATATGCTTTGCTGGCAGCCAGTCCTCTTACCGGGAGGACCCATCAAATTCGCGCGCATCTTGAATTTATCAGGACGCCGATTTTGGGTGATGGTAAGTATTTCGGCACAGAGCGGGAAAAAAGCGGAATGTTTGTCCATAAACTGCATTTGCATGCCTATAAAATAGATTTATCTTCTGTTTATGGCAGAAAATTGATTGTACAGGCAAAGCTGCCCGGGTATTTTAAAGACAGCCTAAGTACGCTTGGATTAAATTTTAGGGGTTAGGGAGTAGCAGAAAATGAAAAGAGCATTAAAGATAATACTTATTTCGTTGGTTAGTATTTGCGTGTTGGCGGTTGCTGCCGTTTATGTGCTGCTGACGCAGATAGATTTTAACGCTTATAAGGAAAGCATTGTTAAAATCGTTTACAATGCGACAGGGCGGCAGCTGACTATCGGCGATATTCAGGTGAAACCGTCGTTTAACCCGGTAATAGAGGTTCAAGACGTTACTTTTTCCAATGCAGAATGGTCAAAAACGCCGACAATGGTATCGGCGCAATCGGTAGAACTCGGCTTTGCCGTAATTCCACTGCTGCATAAAAACATTGAGATTGATACGTTTCGTCTGAATGATG
>ENA-UAMM01000827-UAMM01000827.1-human-gut-metagenome-genome-assembly--contig:-NODE-827-length-11276-cov-4.459585_pt1 | contig 11276 bp, 7 predicted proteins | sample MGYA00243284_ERZ654499 | MGnify/ENA primary metagenome ERZ654499 (study PRJEB26926, sample SAMN06164397) | human gut metagenome | biome: ENVO:00009003; feature: ENVO:2100002; material: ENVO:00002003... | reverse complement strand
GGGCGTCGGCATGGTGCTGACCGTCCCCGCCGAGCAGGCCGACAAGGCATACGCCCAGGCCGCCATGGACGCCGGATGCGCGTTCGTGAACTGCCTGCCGGTGTTCATCGCATCCGATCCGGAATGGGCTCAGAAGTTCCGTGACGCCGGTGTGCCGATCGTCGGCGACGATATCAAGTCCCAGGTCGGCGCCACCATCACGCACCGCGTGCTCGCCCGTCTGTTCGAGGATCGTGGCGTGCGTCTGGACCGCACGTACCAGCTCAACGTGGGCGGCAACATGGACTTCATGAACATGCTGCAGCGCTCGCGCCTGGAATCCAAGAAGATTTCCAAGACCCGCGCCGTCACTTCCGTGGTGCCGCACGATATGGATCCGCATAACGTGCATATCGGTCCGTCCGATTACGTGGCATGGCTTGACGACCGCAAGTTCGCGTTCGTGCGTCTTGAAGGCACTACGTTCGGCGATGTGCCGCTGAGCTTGGAATACAAGCTGCAGGTGTGGGATTCCCCGAATTCCGCCGGTATTGTGATCGATGCCGTGCGTGCCGCCAAGATCGCGCTCGACCGTCATCTGGCCGGCCCGATTCTGGCTCCGAGCTCCTATTTCATGAAGTCGCCGGCCGTGCAGCACGAGGATGGCGAGGCCCGCCGCTTGGTGGAGGAGTTCATCAAGGGCGAGGTCGAAGGCAGCGAAGAGCAGCTTGACGCCGATGTCGCCGCCGCCAAGGCAGCTGGCAAGGATGTGTGGCGCGCCTGATTTTTAGTTCGCCTGATATGAGGAATCCCCAATCTACCGTCGGTGGATTGGGGATTTTTAATTACGATTTGGAAACGATGCGTATCGTCACTTCTTGAGAAGGGGTTCGACCTGTTCCTCGTACGCGGTCAACGCGGTATCGATCACATTGTGCATGTCGTAGTACTTGTACGTGCCCAAACGGCCGCCGAACACCGTCTTCGGCTCGGCCTTCGCGAGCTCCTCGTACCTCGCGTACAGCGCCTTGTCGGCCTCGGTGTTGATCGGATAGTACGGCTCGTCGCCACGCTCGGCGAAACGGCTGTACTCCTCCCATACCACGGTCCTGTCGGGATTCTGCGAGGCGGCGCGCTCCGGATTGAAGTTCTTGAACTCGATCGCGCGCGTGTACGGCACGTCCGCGTCGGAGAAGTTCATCACCGGGCAGCCGAAATGGTCGCCCTCGTCGTAACGCACCTCCTTGAAGTCGACCGTGCGCCACTTGAGCTCGCCCAGTGAGTAGTCGAAGTAGCGGTCCACCGGGCCCGTGTACACCACCGGCACGCCGGCCGCGGCCAAAGCCGCCTTGTTGTACGGCTGGGACCCGTCGAAGAAATCGGTCTCCAGGGTCACATGGATGCGCGGATCGTCGATCATGCGCTCCATCCACGCGGTGTAGCCGTCGGCCGGCAGGCCCTCCCACGTGTCCTTGAAATAGCGGTTGTCGTAGTTGAAGCGCACCGGCAGGCGGTTGATGATGCCCGCTGGCAGGTCCTTCGGATCGGTCTGCCACTGCTTGCCCGTGTAGTTCTTGATGAACGCCTCGTACAGGGGGCGGCCGATCAGCGAAATGCCCTTGTCGTTGAGGTTCTGGGGATCCTTGCCCGCCAGCTCGCCGGCCTGCTCGGCCACGAGCGCCTTGGCTTCGGCGGGCGTGTAGTGCGCGCGGAAGAACTGGTTGATGGTGCCCAGGTTGATCGGCAGGGGGTAGACCTCGCCGTCGTGCGTGGCGTACACGCGGTGCACGTAGTTCGTGAACGAGGTGAACCTGTTCACGTAGTCCCACACGCGCTTGTTGGACGTGTGGAACAGGTGGGCGCCGTACTTGTGGATCTCCGCGCCGGTCTCCTCGTCCATGTAGCTGTACGCGTTGCCGCCGATGTGGTCGCGCACGTCGATGATCTCCACGCGCACGCCGAGCCTCTCCGCGGCCTGCTGGGCCACGGTCAGGCCGAACAGGCCCGCGCCCACGACCACCAGATCGGGATATTCCACCGCTTCAGTCATAAGAACAACCTTCCGAACTTAAAACAAACACACAATATTCGTGTGCGATTCCTCATCAAGCATACCCGTCCGCCCTCCTTAACGCGGGATGCTCATGGGGAAGCGGCATTTTGACGTTTGATTTCCCTGTGTCGCTGGTCGTGGGGCTGGCTGCTCCACGGATCATGGCATGGTCTGTGTGGTTCGTGCGCGGCCTGTGGCGCGGGTTGCGCTGCGGTTCGTGCGGCTTGCGGCGCGGTTCGGTCCGGGCATGGTGTACACTGGTCTTTGCCTCCGCGTGGCGGTACGTCACCCAACTCCCCCAGGGCAGGAATGCAGCAAGGGTAAGTGGCCTCTTCCGGGTGCGTGGAGGTTTTCTTATATCTTCATGCCATTCGCGCATACCGTAGAGCCAATGCCGTATTCTCGATGATTATGACCGACGAATTCAAGCCAATCATCCGAGACCCGCACAAGTCCGCGAATATGCTGGAACAGCCGGTCGCGCCCGTTCCCGTGCCGCAGCCGCCGTCTGATCCGATCGAACAGGTGCTTTCCCCACGTGAAGTGAGCGAAGGGCTTGCCAAAGCCGATCCGCTGACCCGTCATCCGCGCGTGTCGAGCATTATGCTCAGCGTGGTGTTCGGTCTGCTGCTGCTTGCCGCCGCGGTGGGCGTCTGGTGGTTGGGCGTGCGCACGATGGAAGGCCAAAGCTATGAAGACATGGTCTGGTCGAAATTCGATGCGGCCCTGCCGGGATGGCTGGAACCGGTCGTGCATGTTTTCACCATTTCCACCGTTGTAATCGCAACAAGCGCGATTATGTCGATAATCGCCCTCGCCGTACTTATCGTAAGAAAACGATGGCTGTTGATTGCTCAACTGGCGGTATTCGGCGGAATCTGCTTTGCCGCAGCAGAGTTGCTGAAGCCGCTGCTGCCACGTCCGTACTTAATCAATCTGGAATCAAATCCCAATAATTCCGCGCCTTCCGGGCATGTCATACTCGCCGCCGCGGCAGGAATGATCCTACTATGCGCCGTGCCTCGCGTATGCCGTGCGCTCGTTGCCGTGATCGGCTGGCTGTATGCGGTACTCGTCGGATTGTCGGTGATTGCGGGACAGTGGCACCGGCCGACCGACGTGATCATGGCGTTGCTGATCGTCGGCGGAGTGGCAATGATCACGCTTGCCGCGACGTTTGCGAACGGCATGGATGAGCCCGGTTCGCGTGCGTCGTCGCCTTCCGTGCAGATCGTCGGCAGCGTGCTGTTGACGTTCGGCGTGCTCGGCACCCTGTATGGCGCATACATTATTTGGCAGATTCAGCCGGGACTTGCGATGAGTGCGGAATGGACGAATTCCGGTGCGCACCTTTCCACGGTGATTCTGACGGCTTCCGTTGCGTCGTTGGTGTTCGGGCTGGTGTTGACCATGCGTCAGCTGACCGCCTCGCCATTGACGAAACTTGGGCTTGTCGGCGCACCTCCGGCCCCTCCGAAACGCTGACGGCAAAACGTACGATCACGCCGAAAATTTCCGGCACCGGTCGCTCGCGCCACACGGACGGTTTGCCAACTGCATACGGTCAGTGAGTATTATTGCGTTGCAAACGCTAGTAATAAGGAGTGGCTATGGCTACCGGCAGCAAGCTCGTGATTGTGGAGTCTCCCACCAAGGCCAAGAAAATCGGTGGGTATTTGGGCTCCGAATATACGGTGATGGCCTCGGTCGGCCATATTCGAGATCTTGCGCAGCCGAGCCAGGTGCCGGCCGCCGACAAAACCAAATTCGGCAAGTTCGGCGTTGACGTGGAAGACGGATTCAAGCCGTACTACATCGTCGACGGCAACAAGAAGAAAACCGTGTCCGAGCTGAAAAGCGCGTTGAAAAAAGCCGACACCCTGTACCTCGCAACCGATGAGGATCGCGAGGGAGAGGCCATCGCCTGGCATCTGGTACAGACGCTCAAGCCGAAAGTGCCGGTTAAGCGCATGGTGTTCCACGAAATCACGAAGGAAGCCATCAAAGCGTCGCTTGACAATACTCGCGACGTTGACGACGACATGGTCGACGCACAGGAAACCCGCCGTATTCTGGACCGCCTGTACGGCTATGAGCTTTCTCCGGTGCTGTGGCGCAAGGTTGGGCCGGGTCTTTCCGCGGGCCGTGTGCAGTCCGTCGCCACGCGTTTGATCGTGGAGCGCGAGCGCGAGCGTATGGCGTTCGTGCGTGTCCCGTATTGGGATGTCACCGCAACGTTGGAGGCGCCGGATGCCGATGGCAATAATGTTGCGTTCGATTCTCGTATGGTGTCGTTGGGTGGCCGTCGTTTGGCTGGTTCCAAGGATTTCGGCGCCGATGGCAAGCTGACTGCGGCCGGTGCGAAGGATCAGGTCGTGCAGTTGGACGAGGCGCAGGCTTCCGCGATTGCGCAGGCATTGGAATTTGCAACGTTTACTGTCGCGTCGATGGAAACCAAGCCGTACCGTCGCCGTCCGGTTCCACCGTTTACCACGTCCACCTTGCAGCAGACCGCCGGCAATCGTCTCGGCATGAGCTCGCGTCAGACCATGCGTGCGGCGCAAGGATTGTACGAAAACGGCTATATCACCTACATGCGTACCGATTCGGTGACGCTGTCGCAGGAAGCGATAGCAGCCGCTCGTGAAGCGGTCGTCAAGCATTTCGGCGAAAACTATCTGTCGGATGCGCCGAAACAATATGCCACAAAAACCGCGGGCGCGCAGGAAGCCCACGAATGCATTAGGCCGGCGGGTGCGAAATTCCGCGATCCTGCGGAAATCGCAAGCAAAGTGCCGGCCGACCAGCTCAAGCTGTACACGCTGATCTGGCAGCGCACGCTTGCCTGCCAGATGGCAGACGCAACCGGTTCCACGGCGACCGTGCGACTGTCTGCACCGACCGAATCGAATGGGGAAGCCATGTTCCAGGCTTCCGGCACCGTCATCGAATTCCCCGGCTTTATGAAGGCGAGCGGTGAAGGCCGCCGCGCATCCGCCGAATCGAAGAAGGGCGATGCTGCTGGAAGCGTTGAACAGGCTGCGCAATCCGGTAAATCCAGCAAAGCGGATAAGAAGTCGGATGACAATGTGTCGCTTCCGCCGATGAATCCGGGCGATGCGCTCGCCGCGGTGGCGGTTGGTGCAGACGGACACGAAACTCAGCCTCCGGCGCGTTACACCGAAGCGTCGCTCGTGAAAACGTTGGAACAGAAGGAAATCGGCCGCCCGTCCACGTATGCGAGCATTATTTCCACGATTATCGATCGCGGGTACGTGTATGAGCGCGGTCGTGCGTTGATTCCGTCGTGGCTCGCGTTCTCCGTGGTCAAATTGCTGGAAACGAAGTTCCCGCGGTATGTGGATTACGAGTTCACTGCCGATATGGAAAGCGGTCTTGACCAGATTGCGAGCGGTCAGGAGACCGGCAGGAATTGGCTGACCCGCTTCTATTTCGGTTCCGGTGAGGGTGCCGCGCAGTCTGCGGACGAGGCGCATGCCGGCTTGCAGCAGCAGGTCGCGCAGTTGGGTGAAATCGACGCTCGCGAGATCAATACGATCGAGATCGGCGACGGTTTGCATGTGCGCGTCGGTCGATATGGCCCGTATTTGGAGGATATGAACCATCTGGATGATGAGGGCAATCCGAAGCGTGCCTCGCTGCCGGATACGCTCGCTCCGGATGAGCTGACGGTGGAAGTCGGTCATGATTTGATCGAGAACCATTCCGGCGGTCCGCGCGCTCTTGGCGTCGATCCGGTTTCCGGAGGCACCGTTGAAGTGCGTAATGGTCGTTTCGGGCCGTATGTTGCGCTGGTGATGCCTTCTGCCGATGCCGGCGATGCTGGTGGTGGCGCTAGTGAGAAGCCGAAGCGCGGCAAGGGTGCGAAGAAAGCCGCTGCCGATCGCCCGAAGATGGCGTCGTTGTTCAAGACGATGAGTCCGGAATCGTTGACGTTGGATGATGCGTTGCGTCTGCTGAGCTTGCCGCGTGAAGTCGGTTCGTATGAAGAGGTGGATGCGCAGACCGGTGAAGTGCAGACGGTTACCGTGCAAGCCAATAATGGTCGTTACGGTCCGTATTTGACGAAGACCGGTGTCGATGGCAAGTCGGATACGCGTTCGCTTGCTTCGGAAGATGAGATTTTCACGGTTGATTTGGATAAGGCGAAGGAACTGTTCGCCCAGCCGAAGTATGGCCGTGGGCGTGGCCGTGGTGCTGCGAAGCCGCCGCTGCGCGAATTGGGCGTCGATCCGGAAACGCAGAAGCAGGTGACCATCAAGGAAGGCTTCTACGGCGCGTATATCACCGATGGTGAGACGAATCGTACGTTGCCGAAGCAGTATGCTCCTGAGTCGATCGAACCGGCCGAGGCGTTCCGTTTGCTGGCTGAGAAGCGTGCGCAGGGCCCGTCGAAAAGGCGTGGACGTAAGACCGCCGCCGGCAAGGGCGGGGCTAAGAAGGCTGGTGCTGCCAAGGCTTCTAAGACTTCCAAGGCGGCTTTCGTCGATAAGGCTCGTGCCGATCGCCGTGCCAAGGTGCGCGAGTTGGCCGATAAGGGTTGGGCCAACACCCGTATCGCCAAGGAGATCGGTTCCACGCCGACCACGGTGAAGGCCGATGTGGAATGGCTTGCCGCCAACGAAGGCTACACCCGTCCCGCCGTAGTTCCCGCCCGGTGATGAACAGTCCGGTGGACTGTTCGTAGCAGTGAGCAGCGGTAGCGTTGCGAACGCCGCAATGTAGAGTGATGAATATGCAAGGCATATTCATCTCCTTTGAAGGTGTAGACGGCGTCGGCAAAACCACGCAGGTTGAACGGTTGCGTGCGTACGTTGAGGCGCAGGGGCGCGAATGCGTGGTCACGCGCGAGCCAGGCGGTACTGTGCTTGGCGTGGCGATTCGCGAGTTGCTGCTTGGCGGCGTGGAAGGTTCCGACGCGGATATTGCTCCGCGTGCGGAGGCGTTGCTGTTCGCCGCCGACCGTGCCCAGCATGTTGCCGAGGTGATTCGCCCTGCACTGGAACGCGGTGCCGTGGTAATTACCGATCGGTACCTTGATTCTTCTCTTGCATACCAGGCTGGCGGCCGCGAATTGACGGCAGGTGAAATCCGCGACTTAAGTATGTGGGCAACGTGCGAGCTATTGCCGAATCGCACGTATCTGCTGGATCTTGACCCTGTGCAATCGCATGCACGATTACAGCATGATGAAGATCGCATGGAATCTGCAGGAAACGATTTCCAACGTCGTACACGACAGGCGTTCCTTGACTTGGCAAAGGCGGAATCGCAACGTTTCCGCGTGATTGATGCCAGCCAATCCATCGATGAAGTATGGTCGCATGTTCAAGACGATTTTGCGCAAATCAGCCAAACGAAAACTTTCCAATCGGAGGCCGCCCAGTGAGCGTGTGGGATTCGATCGTCGGCCAGCAGCAGGTTGTCGAACAACTCAAAGCCATCGCAAGTGGCGATCCGAAAGCCATTGCGCAATCCTGGTTAATTTGCGGTCCTCCGGGATCGGGTCGTTCCAATGTGGCGCGCGCGTTTGCTGCGGCGTTGGAGAGCCCCGATCATGGTCTTGGCGACGAGCCGACCAAAGCCGCGCAGCAGGTGCTTGCCGGCACTCACCCCGACGTGACCGTGCTGGCCACCAACAAAGTGACCATCGGCATCGACGAGGTGCGAAACATCATCACTACGTCCGAGCAGATGCCAAGCACTGCGCCGTGGCGCATCATCATTATCGAAGATGTCGATCGCATGCTGGAACGCACCACCAACGTGTTGCTCAAGGAGATTGAGGAGCCGAGCGAGCACACGATTTGGCTCTTGTGCGCGCCAAGTGCGCAGGACGTGTTGCCGACGATTCGCTCGCGCACTCGCATCGTCAATCTTGCCGTGCCCTCCACGCAGGCGGTGGCTGCATTTCTGGAACAAAATGGCGGATTCGAGCCGAAAATCGCGGTGCGTGCCGCACGTCTTGCAGAAGGGCATATCGGCATCGCGCGCTTGTATGCGAAGAATGAGCAGGTGATGTCTGACCGCGACGAGCTGATCGTGGGCGTGCTTGGATTGCGTCGCGCGTCGGATGCGGTACTGCTTGCCGGCAATCTTATCGACAATGCGAAAGCGCAGGCCGAAGCGGAGGTGAAGGTCAAAGCGGCAGAGGCGGAAGCCGATTTTCGCAGAGTCAATGGGCTTGGGGCGAAGGATCGTATTCCTCCGAAGCTACGTGGCGCATACAATGCGATCGCCAAAAAAGACGAGCTGAAGCGACAGACCACACGCCTTACGCGTGACGTGCTCGACCGTGCGTTGAACTCGATCGCCAGTATTTACCGTGATGTGGCCGTGCTGCAGAACAATGCCGAAGATTCGGTTGGCTTGATTAATTTGGAGAATCGTTCGTCGATCACCGATCTGTCGGTGCGGCTTACGCGCGGGGGAGCGGTGCGGCGGCTGGAAGATATTGCCGTTGCGCGTCGCCGTCTGGCCGGCAACGGCAATCCTGTGCTGGTCTTTGAAGCTCTCTTCTGCTCCCTCATCGCCAGCTAGGGCTAGCGGCGTTGGCACATACTGTTTTCCGAGGGCAGATTCTTCCAGCGGGTGGGGAAATGGTTGTTTGGCTGTATGATTCTGGCTTGCTATCGTGCGATAACTGCCGGCAAAATTGCAAAAATTGCGATTTAGCGCTGGCAGTTGGTGGATTCGCGGACGATGAGTTGCGGCGCGAGTGAGATGTGCGCGGGGCTGCCGGGGGCGTCGTTGAGTAGGCGTAGCGCTTCGGAGACGATTTGTTTGAACGGCGGGCGCACGCTGGTCAGCGCCGGCATGGTGGTGCGTGCGATCGGCGAATCGTTGTAGCCAACCACCAGCACATCTTGAGGCACGTGAAGCCCGAGCGAATGCAACGCCACCATCACACCGAATGCGATCGAATCGTCGGCACACACCACTGCCTCCGGCTGCACGAGCGGCTCGGAAAACAGTCGCATGGCGCAGTCGAAACCGCGCTGCACGCTACGATCGCCGAACTTGTTCCATTCGGCTTCGGTGTTCAAGTGGTGCGCTCGCATCTGCGTGTGGAACATGGCGAACAGTTCCGCCGATTCGAAGGAGATTTCCTTGCCGGCCATGTATGCCACGGATGCGATGCCACGTTCAGCCAAATGCCTGATCACGATTTCCATGGCGGCGTTTTCGTCGACGCTCACCATGGATGTGCGGAACGAGCATTGACGGCCGCCCACCTGCACAATCGGCAATGTGGAGGCGTAATGTTCAAGCTCTGCGGAAAGGTAGGCCTCCCAGGCGGGCAGCACGATCAGACCGTCAACATGGCGGTCCACCAACGATTCGATGCGTTGAATCTGCGTGGCCTGATCGCCGCCGATGCCCAGCAGCAGTTGCTGCGAATCCACGTCGATGACGGGTTCGATTTCGTCAAGCAGCTGCGCGCAGAACGGGTCGGTGGCGGTCGGAATCACCAGTCCGATGGTGTTGGTGACGGTGCTGCGCAACGCGCTCGCCGCATAATTGACCGAATAGTTGAGGTGTGCCGCGGCCGCTCGCACGCGGCGTGCGATGTCGTCGTCTTTGGTGCGTTTTCCGGAAAGCACGCGGGAGACGGTGGCGATGGAGACGTTGGCCAGCGCGGCGACGTTCGTGATCGAACTGTTCGCCGAAGTAGCCGAAGCCGAGGCGTTGTCGGTTGTACGTGCCATGCTCTCCTCACCACAAATATTCGAAATGCTCGGAAAAACTCGAATTATTCGAATTACTGCCGTATCTCAATCGCGTATTCAGGAATAAAACAGCCACCCGTCGAAAGCGGCAGGTGGCTGGAAGCAAGTATCGCAATCATGCATGTTGCATTGCGATTTCATAATTGCGATGCAACAACTGAAGATTGTTGAATATCTTGCGAAATCCTGAAATCTTCAGCAAAAGGAAGATCACTCGGCGTTGACGAGGATGTTCAGCAGGTTGTCTGCCACGGTTTCGTCGTCGGCGCCCTGCACGTCGATGACCACGGAATCGCCCTGCTTGATGCCCAGGCCCATGACGGACAGGATGGAGTTAGCCGGAACCGGGTTGCCGCCTTCCTTGGCGATGGTGACGGTGCAGCCGGAGGCGGTGACGGCCTGGGAGAACTGTGCGGCCGGACGAGCGTGGATACCGACGGGATCGTTGATGACGGTGGTGCGGGTTGCCATGATGGACACTCCTTTGAGTCGTGTGTTGATTGATTTTTGGTTGTGTTATTTGAAAGTCGTGCTGCTTGCCGAGCGAAATGCCTCGGTGCGCCGCTAATAATTACTATAGCACTTTTTCCACGAAACGCAGAAAACGTTTACCGGTTGTGTGTTGCGGCTTAAAGCGTGTATACTGTGGGCAGGCTGAAAATGATTTACCGGCAAAGACGGTGGAAATCATTGCGGTAACTCAACGCGCAAGGCAGGCGCGGAAATCACAAGAACACGTTCGGCTCGCGTTCCTTTCGCGAGCAAACAACAAACGCAAACGACAAAACAAGGAAACAGGTCAAAGGAGTTCACATGATCATCAAGGGTGTTGGCATTGGTCGCGGCGTTGCAGTCGGCCCGGTCATCCGTATGGCGCAGCCGCTGCCGGAACCGTCGGACGCCCCGCGTGCGGAAGGCATTGCCGCCGAAAGCGAAATCGCCCGCGTGGAAAAGTCCCTCGCACTGGTGAACGCCGACCTGAACCGTCGCGCCGAAGAGGCCGCCAATGGTGACGAAGGCGCCAAGCAGGCCGCTCCGATTCTGCAGGCCATCGCCATGTTCGCTTCCGATCCGTCGCTGGCCGAATCCATCAAGGGGCTGATCCAGCAGGGCAAGACCGCCGAACGCGCGGTGCTCGAAGGCTTCGCCGCAGTGGAAGACATGTTCCGCGCCATCGGTGGATATCAGGCCGAGCGTGCCGCCGATCTGCATGATGTCGGCCAGCGCGTGATCGCCGACCTTATGGGCGCTCCCGCACCGGGCCTGCCGCAGAGCGAAACCCCGTTCGTGCTCGTCGCCGAAGATCTTTCCCCCGCCGACACCGCGGCGCTCGACATGAGCAAGACCCTCGCCATCGTCACCTCGCAGGGCGGCCCGACCTCGCACACCGCCATCCTGGCCCGTGCCCGCGGCATCGTGGCGGTTGTTTCCGCAGCCGAAGCCGAGAATCTGACCGACGGCACCACCGTGGTCGGGAACGCGGCCAAGGGCGA
>ENA-UAMM01000791-UAMM01000791.1-human-gut-metagenome-genome-assembly--contig:-NODE-791-length-11543-cov-12.806668_pt1 | contig 11543 bp, 15 predicted proteins | sample MGYA00243284_ERZ654499 | MGnify/ENA primary metagenome ERZ654499 (study PRJEB26926, sample SAMN06164397) | human gut metagenome | biome: ENVO:00009003; feature: ENVO:2100002; material: ENVO:00002003... | reverse complement strand
CGAATTTCCCGAATTTTACCACCTGTTTTCCACAAAGGAATTCACCTTTAACGGCATCCGCCAGGGCAACCGCAACCCGCTGCTCTACAGCCTCAAAGGCGCCGACGGTCTCAAAACCGGCCACACGTCCGAAGCGGGTTTCTGCCTGACCGGTTCTGCCGTCCGGAACAACCGCCGCCTCATTGAGGTGATGGCCGGGCTGGAAAGCAACAAACAGCGCTCCGAAGAAACCGAAAGCCTGATGACCTGGGGTTTTGCCAACTTCGACAACTATAAGTTTTTTAACGAGAACCAGATTATGGCCGAAGTCCCCGTTTGGTACGGCACCGTCAAAACCGTTGATGCCGTCGTTCCCGAAAAAGTCGTCAGGACCATCAAAAAAAGCGGCAAAAGCAAATACGGCGCCAAAATCATTTATGACCAGCCGCTGAAAGCCCCCGTGCTCAAAGGCGACAAAATCGGCGAACTGTTCATCACCTATGAAGATGAAACCGTAGATAAAATCCCGCTGGTCGCCAAAGACAACGTTGCCAAAATCGGCCCGTTCAGCCGTTTCCTCGCCAACCTGAAGTATTTTGTCTTCGGAACCGGTGAGTAACATGACGGCAAATATGACCCCCTCCGTTCCGCTCTCCGACACCGGCGACAGTTCCTCTTCCGCCGCACCCGTCTCCGGCCAAAGCACTCCGCTCTCCGGCACCGCCTCTGCTGCGGTTCCGCATTGCGATACTTTCCGCCCTGCCTCCGCCCCCTCTCGGCACGACCACTCTGCTCCCTCCGACGTCCAACGCGACTGCCCGGTTTCCTCAGCCGCCCGGCGCGGGCTTTTCATCACTTTTGAAGGCGGCGAAGGCTGCGGGAAATCCGTCCAGATTTCCCGCTTTGCCGAATATCTCCGTACCCGTGGCTGCAATGTCGTAATGACCCGCGAACCCGGCGGCACCCCCGTCGGCAAGGAAATCCGCCGCCTGCTGGTTGAAGGAGACAAAGACAAATTTGATGAAATCACCGAAATCCTGCTGTTCTATGCTGACCGCCGTATTGACTTAACGCAAGTCGTTTTCCCTGCGCTTGCCGCCGGAAAATGCGTCCTCTCCGACCGTTTTAACGATTCGACCGTCGCTTACCAGTTTTACGGTTCCGGCAAATTTGCCGACACCGGAATAATGGACAGGTTGTATAAAATTGTCGTCGGCGATTTTAAGCCCGACCTGACGTTTCTGCTCGACATCGACCCGCGCACCGGTCTGCAGCGCAGCTTCCAAAAAGCGCAAACAATGGCCAATAAAGAATTGCGGTTTGAAAATGTCGACATTGCGTTTCACGAACGCCTGCGCCGCGGCTATCTTGAACTGGCCGCCGCCGAACCGGAACGTTTCGCCGTCATTGATGCCGCCGGCACCATTGACGAGGTCGCAGCACGGATAATCGCCGCTTTTCAGGCTCGCGGCTTTTTCTGATGAGAGACTTCTTCTGACGCCCCGCTTTTATTTTAAGACTCTCCACTCTTCTGACGAGAGACTTTTTCTGACAAACTGTTCTTTCAGGCTTTCATTCTCTTCTGACGAGAGGCTCTTTCTGACAAACTGTTCTTTCAGGCTTTCATTCTCTTCTGACGAGAGGCTTTTTCTGACAAACTGTTCTTTCTGGCTCACATCCTCTTCTGACAAGCCGCTCCTTCTGGCGCACGGTTTCTTCCGACACCCCGATCCGTTTGCGCTCATTTCTCTCCGGGAAGGCTGTCTTTTTCCGCCTGAGCCATCATCTCGTCGCACGGCGTTTTCCCCGTTTCCGCAAATGCCGCTATATCGGCACTGAAATCAATCCTCTGCCCTTGCGGCGTCAGGCAATAGCCGGAAACCGGAACGCCCTGTTCATAAGCCACGCGCGATGCCGGGCTGCCGTCGGGATAATAGCGCTTGGCGTTTCCCTGCCGTTTGCCGTCGGCGTAATTTTCCTCCTGCCGAAGCGTACCGTCGCGGTAAAACGACCGTCGCAGCCCGTTCCACACGCCGCCGTTGACGCTTGTCTCGGTCTCGATTTTCCCGTTGTCATAATAGGCGGTCAGCACGCCTTCCGGTTTCCCGTCCTTATAAACGCCGGAATAACGCAAACCTCCGTCCGCAAAAAAGACGCGGTATTTGCCGTCCTGCCGTCCGTTGGCATAAAAAAGGGACGCCTGAACCTTTCCGTCGGGATAATACAGCCGCAGCTCGCCCGAAAAGGGAGCCCCGCTCCGCGCGTCATAACACATGGTTCCCGCCTCATCACAACGCACCTCGCTGCGGACGGAAAAATCCCGTTTCGCCATAGCTGTTCCCGCCGTTGAAAATACTGCCGCAAACGCCGCTGCAAGCGCTGTTGCTGCCGTCATTGTCCGCATTGCCATCTGCAAAATCTCCGTTTCGGATTAAACCTGCCGCCAATATAGCCCGTTTTAAGCAAAAAGTCAAACCTTTGCTTCTTCTCCCACACTGCACTCAAATACAAAAAACCCCGCTGCTTCCGCAGCGGGGCTCAGCCTCCGGACGCAAGCCTTCAAACAACGCCTGCCTTCAAAAACATTGTTTGTTCCCGGCTTTTGTTTACGCCTCCAGCAGTTTCAGGACGTCTTCCGCAATCATCTCCGGTTCCAGCCGGTTTTTGCGATAAATCTCGTCCAGCGGCTCGCGGTCGGTAAATTCCTTTCTGCCGCCGTATGCCAGCACTTTAAGCGCAGTTGCGCCGTAATACCGCGCGACTTTCTCGCCGAACCCGCCGTCCAAAACGCCGTCTTCCAGCGTAACCGCAACTTTATGCGTCTTCGCCAGTTCCGCCAGCGCCGCATCGTCGGGTTCCGACACACAGCGTACCGCTGCCACCGTAGCATGGATACCCTTTTCCTTAAGCTTGGCTGCCGCCTGCCGCCCCAGTTCCAGAAAATCGCCGACCGCCAGAATGGCAACGCCTTCGCCCTTCTCAACCACATTAAGCCTCTTAACTTCCGCCGCTTCGGCCTTCATCGCCGCTCCGTCGGAAACAACTTCGCCCGGCACGCGGATAATCACCGGACGCTCCGTCTGCGTCATGCCCCATTCCAGCATCGCCAGATATTCCTCTTTCGTCGCCGGCGTCAGATAAACGATATTCGGAATATTCGCCGCCATCGCCATGTCAAAACAGCCGAGGTGCGTTGCATCCATCGGCGACAGCCCCGCACCGAATACCAAAATCACTGCCGGATTGCTGTTAATCGCCAAATCCTGCGACAGCTGGTCATAAGTGCGCTGGATAAATGAACTGTAAACGCAGAAGACCGGACGGCATCCGCCTTTTGCCAGCGCCGATGCCATTGCCACCGCGTGCTCTTCGGCAATGCCGACGTCAATATAGTGGCTGCCCAGTTCGGCGCGCCGTTCCGGCGTAAACCCGAACACGCCCGGCGTTCCCGCCGTCAGCACCGCAACTTTTCCGCCTTTTCCCGCATCGCTTTCGCGGATTTTGTTCAGCAAAAAGTCATAAGTCAAATCGTTGTAATTTTCCCCGCCGCCAAAGTCAGCCGTCTTTTCGCCGCTCTTCACGTCAAACGGTACGCTCCAATGCCACGGTTCCTTGTGTTCTTCCGCCGGCTTGTAGCCTTTGCCTTTCAGCGTGTTAAGGTGGACAACTACCGGTTTCGTGCTGTCTTTAACTTGTCTGAATGCCGCAATCAGCGCCTCAATGTCGTTGCCGTCGGCAACGTACAGATAATCGTACCCCAGTGCCTTAAACAGATTGGTCTCCGCTTTGCCGTTGCTCTCGCGCAGCTGCTTCAGGTTATTGTAAAGCCCGCCGTGATTTTCGGCAATCGACATCTGATTGTCGTTGACCACCACGATAAAGTTCGTCCCGAGTTCAGACCCGGCAAAGTCCAGCCCTTCCAACGCCTCGCCGCCCGACAGCGACCCATCGCCGATAACCGCAATCACATTGTATTTTTCGCCCTTAAGGTCGCGCGCTTTCGCCAGCCCCGAAGCCAGGCTGACCGACGTTGACGTATGCCCGATGACAAAATGGTCGTGCTCGCTTTCGTGCGGATTCGTATAGCCGGAAATCTTTGCATAATCGTCAGGATTGAGAAAACCGTTTTTACGCCCGGTAATCATCTTGTGCGCATAACACTGGTGCGACACGTCATAAACGATTTTGTCTTCCGGCGAGTTAAAGACATAATGCAGCGCGAGCGTCGCCTCGACAAAGCCGAGGTTCGGGCCGACGTGCCCGCCGATAAGGCTGTCGCGCTTCAAAATCCCCTCCCGGATGTCCGCCGCCAAACCTTTTAATTCTTCCGCCGTCATCTTCTTAACGTCGGCCGGTGAATTTACCCTGTCCAGATATGTCATGTTCTTCCCTCTCTGTAGTTAATGTTTATCACAATATAGGATGCCGTTCCGGCAAAAGCAACCGGAAACACGAAAGTGCAAAACCGTCCCATCCCGATTCTGCCGCTACTCTAACATTTAGAGTTTGCTCTAAGTCAAGTATTATTTTCGCTCCGGTAAAACTTTTTCTCGTATGGGCCCAAATTTTCCTCCGCCCCGCTAAAAAAGGGCATCTGTCAAATCTCCTCCGCCGGCAAATTTCCCCCCGCCAGCCAAATCTCCCCTGCCGGCAAAATTTTCTCCGCCGGCTAAATCTTCCCCGTCTGCCCAAAATGCAAAGCGCAACAAAACAAATTTAATTTTGATAAAATTAAAGGACCTGCACAAACGGCAAGCCCTTTCTGATAACTGGTGGAACATAGTTTTCAATTTACGAACTCAAAGCGATGAAATTCTAGTCTTAAAATCTCAACTCAACTTTATACACGAATGTTCAATAATATAAGTTTCAATTCTCTCAACCAGCAATACCGTCCCCAATGCAGCATGAACAATATAAATTTCTTTCAAATCAACCTCAAAAAATTATTGACTTTAAACAAAAGTTCTATTATTTATATATATGGTTAAAGTTAAGCACACCTCCCTCATGGTGTGCTCTTTTTGTATCCCGCCGCCAACGCTGGCAAAACGGCCATTTCCGAATAAGTCAAGCCCTAATACTTCGCCTTGTACACCTCAAGACACTTCGCCATGTCAAGAAAGGTTTTCATGTGCCGGTGGCACGTTATCGGCTCACGCGGTGCCTCGACATAAACATATTCAGTCCTGGCGCAACCGCAGAGTAACAGTATCAGCAGGCAAAGGGCTGTCCCAATTAAAACCACCCTTGTCCTTCTCTGCCTCTGCTGCCTCCTCAATCTCGCATAGTCGCTTATCGGCTCGTAACGCCTTTTCATCTCGTTTCGCAATTTCCGCCTCCAAAAATGATGTTTTCCCCAACAGGGCGCTCTTTTCGCCCTGCAATGCCGCAATCTCCCTGCCCCGTTCGATGTACAAGCTTACCGTGATATACAGCGCCAGCAGCAGCCCCGCCACGGCGTACGTTAAAAATTTAGTCATCAGGCACCTCAATTTTCGTTTTTGGCTGCTGGCGCGTTTTCTCCAAAATATCATTTATTTGCTCTTTTAAGGCCTTTCTTTGGTCAAAAACGTCCCAAAACGCTTTGCCACGGCCATTATAAACAAAATTTCGGTTTATCTTGCGCGCCGTAGCCTCAATATCCGGCCGGTATATCCATATATCCTTCATTCTTTCCATCTCCCGGTTTTGATAAGTTCCGCAATTCGCCTCGCCCTTTTGGGCGTATCAACCGACGCATATTTTGAATTCAGGCATTCTTTCGCTGCTTCATCCCAACGCCGAAATCTCATATATCGCAGCATTTTTCGAAACTTCAACAGCCCTTTTATCCCCAATTGAAAACACAAATCTATAAGCGCATATTGCCGCTCGCTATCCAACTCTTTAAAAAAGAAAATCTTACTTTCTAATAATCTCAAACACTTTTCAATATCATTTCGAAGCAGCATCAGCGCGGCATTTTTAGTAATTCCGTGCTGATAGTCTCCCACCGCACGCAATTCTTCCGGCGTAAACGGATTAGTATCAATACACCTGCCGATACCTATTGTCAGTTTTCCTTTGGTATCATAATAAGGCATAAGACGGCAACCTTCATGCCCCTCAATGCGTTTCATTATAACATCACCATTCAACATTATTCTAATCTCCCCGGCTCCTCTGATAATGTTCATCAAGCAAAATCCCCAGCTTGGCATTAAGCTCGGCCAGAAGCTTGCTGTTTTCCTCCAGCCTTTTGCCCACCACGTCAAACCTGTTTATTGCCGCCGCAGATTCCCGCTCCAATACATCAACTTTCGCCTCAATCGCCCCTTGCCATTTGCCGAAACGGATAAAATTCATCGCCACTCCGGCAATCGCCGCAATGGCGCACATTCCTTCCCAACTCATCATAATGCCCCCCAAATTGCCGCCAATGCTCCGGGCGCATAAATTGCTGCAGCTACGCCGACCACACAGCCGCAGAGGATTAAAAAAAGGCAGATGATAAACAGCTGCCTTCTAGTCAATTTTTCTATAACCTTTTGCTTTACCGTATCGCTCATCACTTCCACCCTTTCAGCCACTGATACAGATTGACACTCCAGCGCACGAACCACGCTTTCCAGGCTTCCAGCCCGTCTGCCCGCCAGATTTCTACCAAAACGTCGGTTGCCGTTTCCCGTCGATACCTGTCTTTATGATTGCACATCCAGTCATGGAAACAACTTGCCCGAATCCCCTGACGCAAATCTTTGTTGGAAAACAGAAAAGTAAACGGGGCTTTCACCGTAACCCCGTCAAACTCAAACCCTGCCGGAATTTTTATTCCCTCATACTCCAAAGACACCAATGTGTGATATTTATCACCGTTTATTCCAAAATATATTATCATCCCTTATATTCCCTTTACATCCAAAGGTTTCCAATAGCTTGTCCAGTCCGTCTCCGTACCGGATGCGGGAACGCCCCCGGTTTTTAGTTCAATCTGGTCAAGCTGCATATCACCGTTAAACGACGCGTTGCCGTCGTTGGAGAGCCAGAAATTCTCCTCGCTCATAAACACATTGGCGGCAACCTGCACCGCCTGCTCCCATTCCGCTAAGGCCGGCAATGTTTCCAAAGTATACGAACCGTTGTCTGGCAGAACATACAGCGTCGACGTATAAGAACTCGTTTCGGAATCATAAATCGACCGGACTTTTATCCAATATGCCGTATCCGCCGTCGCCGTACCTCCGGTCGTTCTCGAACCGGAATAGACGCACCACGCCGTACCGTAAAGCCCGAAAAAAACATTCGTCGTCGCGTTTCTGAAAACCGTATTGTATCCCGAAGGCGTCTTCGGCGTTATCTTGGCGGTGAAATCAAAATTCTGCGGAAAAAACGAAACATTCGGCAGTTTCTTGTCTGCTACCAGATAATTTCCGTCGGTAAAAGTTGCGGCATTACCCGAATATGTAACTTCCCCCACTTGGGTAAAATTAACTGCCGGAAACGGATTTGTAACGTGCGATTCGATAACCTTATGCCCAAGCCATACCTTACCGGACATACTCTGCGCTTTGTTAAACTCGGTTTCCCCGTCGTAAAAACAGTTCCAGTCCTGCATTGTACCGTCATCATCCGTCAAAGCTCCCGGCAGGATACCGTCGGCACTGGTCAGATAACTTTTGCCCGCAGGAGCCGTAACCCCTTTATAACCCGTATAACTGTTTCCGTTCGGCAGCAATCCGGACGATACCGTCAAAATTGAACCGTCCTGCGTAATCGTAACCCCGTCGTACGGCTCCAATGTTACATCATCCACCGTATCAACCGTAATGCTTTTGCTGACAACCTTGTCCCAATACCTGTCTTTAACGATTTTGTATTGAAACGGCATTCCCGCATAAACCTGTTCATTATATGTCGTCATTCTGCTGCTCCCGTAAATTCAAACGTATCCGGGTCGGGCGTTACATTGACCGTCAAAGAAACTTTTGGCGGCAGCACCGTCGCAACCTCTATTTTGCCGTCCTGCGTTTTACCCGTCGTGTAGCCTGTCAAAGTCTGGTAAGGAATGACATATTTCTTATCAGGATTATAAGCAAACCATTCTCCGGTTGTCGTTTCCAACTTGAAAAAATACGGATATATACGGCTTGTTGCCCCAGCTCTGCTATATCTGTAAGAATATGCCGCAAGCGTTTTGTCAGCACTCAAAGAAAGGAATACGACTGAATCATCTAATGGAACGGCAAGAGCCGACGTGTCTATAATCGGCGTTATGTCCGACCAGCTCTTATCAGACTTGTCAAACTGATAGATTTTCGCCCCGAAGTCCTCAACAAAGCCAATCTGCAAAACCCCTGTTTCAATGTTATAGACAATTGCTGATTTCTGCCCTTTCATTTTGCTGAACAACGGGTCATTGACAGCTTCCAGAGAATAATTCTCCGTAATTTTATACGTATTTACCGTAGTCAGATAGTCGTCTAATCTGTAATAGGCTGTACTATCCGTGCCAAATACATAATCTCCCGGTTCAAATCCCGTAACGTACAACATAAAAGCATTGGGAAACTGTACCGTTCTTATCAGGCTGTAGGTTGTCCGGTCATAAACATCAATAACACTGTCATGTGCATACAATATCTTGCCATCTGCTAAAATAACCCTGTACTTAGTATTTGATTGCTCGACTGGCATATTCAAAATTATTAACGGCTCTCCTGTCGTATCAACCGTGTTTGTTTCGTAATCATAAGGATAAATATCCACCTTGGTGGAAGTCGGATTTATTGCCAGAGCCAACCCGTCGCCAAGCCATACCATAGAATTGGGAAACTGTCTTTGCGTATTTAAATCACAAATGGAACATGATAAATAATCGCCACTCCGAATGTAATAATAACTGTAAACGGTCTTTCCCTCAATTATGTCGATTATCCTAAAAGACGGTAAAGTTATATTTGAAAATACCTCTTTGTCCCAACTGTCGCTGTTTTCGTTATAACGCCATAAATCCTTTGAAATAATAAAATTATTATCCGTAAAATATCTGGCCATCGGCGGACTATTGGTTGTACTATTATAACCAGATGCTGACCACTGCTTCGTTTCAAAGTTCATCTGCCGAACCAGATACACCTGCTTGTTTGCCGCAACAACCTCCTCTCCGGTCTGGTTTACCGCATAAATAACATCTCCGGAACCTCCGCCACCGGAATATACGACTGCATTTGTTATCCCTTTCATGGTTCACCTCACTGGCAAATAACGCTTGCCGCCACAATTGCTGCTTCCGGCTGCGTCTTGGCAAAAATCTTAACCGTATTGTCGTATGCCGTTGCAATCGGCGCTAAATTGCCGCTCTCCGCATCAGACGGATTAAACGCGACAATCGGAATCATGCCTGCCGTAACGCCGGGCAGCGTCGCCGTTGCGCTGTAACTATATCCTTCAAGGTAGCTGTCTTCCGCCCAATTCCCGAAAGAAACGTCTGACGCTTTGATAACCGGCGGCACAACCGGTATTTTCCCGTCAACTTCGGCCTTTGTATACACATCCGTTGCATTGGCTTTTTGTTCCAACAGCCCGTCCAGCTCATCGCTGCTGTATGACTTATAAATGGCAAATTTCTCCCAATATTCCGATTCGTCAGCCGGTTCGTTTCCGCTGTTGCTTTTTCCAAGGCTTATCCACCAATATCCCTGATACCGAACCAATTCTCCCGCGTCATAGGAATTTTCTTCCTGCCAGTAACTGGTTCCCTGCCCGCTGTAGTCTAGCTTGATAAACTTCTTGATAAACTGTTCAAAATCCTCTTCGCCCGGCGGCATCTGCAGGCAACGCGCATTTTTTTAATACAATTCCTGCAAAGCCATCACAATATGGTCAAGGCTGTACTCATAATCGGCTGCAGGAAAATTCTCCCCCTCAATAAACCGAACCAGCTGGTTAAGCACGACGCTGCGCACAATTGTTATAATCATACCCTCCGCCGGAGCTGCTGCAAATTCAATACTTCCGCCGTCATCCTCGCCGCTGCCCATAATCACATAATCAACGTTTTTCACAAACTTTTCAAATGTCTTGTTCTTGTAAACATCAAGCTCTTCATCAAAAAACTTATACGGTACCGCAAAATTTTTTGTCGCACCGTTGCCGATATACGACATGATTCCTAATCCTGAACTGACTGTCATATTTCCTCCATAAAAAAAGCCCGGCACTAACGCGCGGGCAGTTGCTGACAAAAAAGGCCGGAACTATGTCCAGCCTTTAATCTGCTAGTATAATAGAAAATACTTTCCCCTATGTCAAGAGGCTAATTGTACGTATCATCAGAAAGTATTCGATCTCTTGCCGCCAACATCATATCCCTTCTAAATTTGAATTCATCGTTGTTCTTACACACATTATAAATTCCTGCATGTCCGCCTCCTGTATGAGCTACATCTAAATTCATATGATTTTCTTTTCCAATTTTTTTAACAGTTCCTACATCTAAACAACAAAATCTACTTCGCTGATTTATCTTTATTCCTTTACTTTCCAAATTCTTTTTTATTTTTGTAAGATTCTTATGCCAGTATTCCCACCACTGCACTGATATACAGGGCTTCTCGTTTTTCTCAAGAGCTATTCTTATATCTTTATCACGTAATTTAAATGCATCAAGTTCAAGTTCTCCGCCTTTCTTTTCATCTACCCGGCAATGCCTAACAATATGCTGGTTATCCGGTAATATTTCATACCCCCCATTTCTAACACCTGATAGGATTTGCGTAAAAATCTTTGAAAAAGTCATTATATGTACCTGTATTTATAATATCTTTATTATTAACCAATATATTATAGAAAATCTTATTATAGTCAAAAAACTCTATAAATATATATCCCTCTTTATACGTTTTTTGCAAACACGCCCTTCCTGCTTCATTTACCTGCAATGAAAAATCCACTTGTTTAAAATCATCAAATAATGAAAACTCATATAAACTAGCAAAAGATATATCATCCAATGACATCTCTGGTTCATCTTCTAAAATACTTTGCAGCCTAGAACTAAAATATTCATATACACTTCCTCGACCACTCAATATCTGAAACATATTTAAGATACTGCTTGTCGCATCCAGTCTTTTTACTCTTGAAACTGCTTCGTATTCCTTTTTTTCAATTGAAATGGCAGGTTGAAAAAAATATGTATTTAGCTCAACTTCATCTTCCGACTTTGAAATAATAGGATTATTAACATAAGCTTGATATTTCGTAAACCACTGCAAAGTTGGCATATACTCAGAAACATCACAATAAACACCAGGACGATTCATCTCCTTTAAAATGTTTGCATCATAAGAATTACAATCAGGAGAAGCTAAACTTGACATATTAGTTCTTTTCCTTCTGAGGTTTCAAAACATTCTTTTTGAATTTTTCCGTGCACATCGAAAAAAATATCTTTTTTACAGATAAATGACTATAGTTAATAACATCTAAAATATTATCATTATTTAAGTCCCTATTATATACAACATCTATATCCAGAGCTAACGCGTTATCGCCACCTATTTGAGGCACGCCATTACCAT
>ENA-UAMM01000785-UAMM01000785.1-human-gut-metagenome-genome-assembly--contig:-NODE-785-length-11575-cov-3.948524_pt1 | contig 11575 bp, 5 predicted proteins | sample MGYA00243284_ERZ654499 | MGnify/ENA primary metagenome ERZ654499 (study PRJEB26926, sample SAMN06164397) | human gut metagenome | biome: ENVO:00009003; feature: ENVO:2100002; material: ENVO:00002003... | reverse complement strand
ACCTGTAACCGGCTGATCCGTAGTCAGCTACTCTATTCAGTTGAGCTACGCGGCCTTGTTTGTTTTACGGGTGCAAAGATACGTACTTTTTTTGAATTAGCAAGAGATACACAAACTTTTTTTGAAAAAAATTACTCGATGAACCGATAATTAAACAGCTGCCAGCCGAGTGTCAACCCCACATTCCACTCCTTTTTCGGTGAGCTATAATGATTTACATATGCAGATATTGCTCCAAAGGGCAATTGGCATATTACAGAAATTTCTCCTATATATTCAAATCGCGAAAACGCTTTTCCATAATAAGCTTTGTTCAATGCATTCTTTTTAATAGGAAATATCGGTACGAAACCATAAAATTCAGAACGGAATTGGAACATATCATTGAAAACAAAAATAGGCTTGATACCCGCTGCCAAGAATTGGTTGGCCCGGAATGCTTCATTATACATTAACTTACTATGAGGAGTAGGAGAAAAATCTGCCGCCTGCAACATGGTTGCCGTATAATTCTCCGAAAAGTTCTTCGATGAATACAGCATCTCTGCCATCCATCCCAAAGTAAATTTGGGACTCATAGTATGATAGGCATATTTCATATAAGAAATTTGCAGCCAAGATTGCCTTTCTTTAGTCGTAACACTCGTTTCCGTCGGATTTCCCGGTATAAATTTCTCCTTTCCGCTAAAGACCTGTGCCACCAGTTTTTCAAAATACCCTTTAGTGGCATACTGTCGTGCATTCAGCGTACTCCCATAAAATCCAATAGCCCCTCCCAAAAGGTTGTAGGTACTCCTATCCGAACGGTCCTTGTCAAAATTAATCACACTGGACTGAAAGTAATTGTCTTGAAGTTTCCCATATCCGATGCTTATTTCCGCCCGTTTATTGGCCAAAAAAGGCAAGGCTACCATCAGCTTGACAAAACGTTCATCTTTAGAGTTAAAAGAGGGCTTATCATTCTTAGAAAAGAGTTTGTCCTTTTTATAATAATCGAACGTACTTAAAGAAGCAATAAGGCGGTAAGAGGTTGGAATACGGGTAGGAAGGTCTATCTTGGCCATAAGCTGCGCATTATTATATACCTTGCCAATCTGGCCGTCAAGGGTTATTTCTTTGGAATAATAATTCAAGTCCTGATAACCCAATCCCAAATAAATCTGATTAGAGCTGGTTGTCGAGACACTTCCACCCATCCTTACAGAAAAATTATCTTCCATTTTCACTTTCAGATGCAGCGAATACAAGTCGTTTTCAGAGTCATATACAGCATGAGGTATAATCTCCGATATCATATTATCAGACAGCAAACGAAAATATCCACGTTTCAAATCTTCATATGTAAACACCTCATGGTCTTCGTCATGAAATTCTTTTTTGATATACGCCTGCTGTTGTGGATTGGCGCCCTCTATATAGATGTCCCTAAAGCGGAATTGAGGCAAATTACTGCGGTAGACCAACCGCCTTAAACGAACATTTTCCGCACTTACCCTCCGATGAATACGACCTTTTATAGAATCCATTAAACTGATAGTCCGGTTATAGCCGATATCGTGCAACTCCTGCAAACGGTCAAAGTCCAAAAGGCTGACATCATCATACTTGAATGTCATAATAATGCCTAAAGAATCCGGAAGAGTATAATCCGTCTTCTGCATAATCATATTTTCAAGCTGGCTCATCAAATCATTCTCTTTCGGCTTACCGGGGTTGGCGGCTACCACGCTACCTATGATGACTTCCGGTTTAAAGTCCTCACGCATAATATCTGTGGGGAAATTATTATAAATTCCACCGTCATAAGCTAAAACGCTATCAATCTCTATCGGTTTGAAAACAAACGGAAAACTCATGGAAGCGCGTACCGCATCTCCCAAATCTCCTCTACGCATAATCAACGGTTTCTTGTTATATACATCGGAGGCAATACACCGGAAAGGCACAAACAGGCGGTTAAAATCGCCGCTGCATGCAGCCGTAGCCCGTGCAAATAGCTCCACAAAGACCAGATTCATCTGAATGGGATTTACCATGCTTGTAGGAAGTATCTGAGGCTTGATATGCAGCGAGTCCTTAAAGGAGAAACGGATATTGAAAAACTCCGGGGTCGGCCGGTTCTGTTTGAAATAATATCCGTATTCGGGTTCTACCTGTCCTGAATACCAGCGTTTGAAGTCTTCGGAACGCAATAAAGCCTCCATATCATCGGGAGAGTACCCCATAGCATAGAGTGAACCTATGATAGCTCCCATAGAAGTACCCGTAATGTAGTCGATAGGAATATTGTTTTCCTCCAAAGCGCGAATGATACCGATATGGGTCATGCCTTTCGCACCTCCGCCACTCAAAACAAGTCCTACTTTCTGAGCTTGCACAAACGGCAGAAGCAATAAACAGGCTGACAAAAACAAAAAAAATCTTTTCATGAATACGGTTTCGAGTGAAATATACTAATTTATTCAATGCTCAAATATAGACAATTGTTTCCAAAAACCTCGTATCCAACGAAAAAAAACAGACCTATTACGAAAAAACAGACAAAAAAAGGGCATTACAACTCATATTAGCTGCAATGCCCTGTTATAATAGAAATCTAAAGGGGCTTATTTAATCAAATCGATGCTTCTCTTTACAAAATTATTCAAAGCTTCACCTTTCAACATGCCATTTTGGAGCAATGCCAAATCAATAAGTTGACGGACAACCTTATTCTGAGCGGCATAGTCGGCAAACAATCCATTTTTCCGGTTTTTCAAATCTTCCCACTTCTTATCCAAATCATTTACCTCATCCTTTTCGGTTGTAGGAATATCCTCATCTTTCTTGCCCTCCTGCTTCTTTTTCAATTCATTACGACGAGTATTTACATCGTCCATTTCTTTTTGAATCGGAGCAACGGCAGCCGCACATTCCTTGTCTTCATCAGCCAGAATCTCTTTTACCAGCTTATGGTCGGCATTCAATACCAGGTTGAACATGTCCGGCATTTCGCCATAAAAACTCATTCCTGCCTGGATATTAGCCATTTCTTTCATACGACGCATGTACTCGCTTTGAGTAATCATGACCGGTGAAGCATTTTCACCCAAGGCCTGAGCCATTACATTGAACTCTGTCTTTTCTATCTGCGGCAACTGGCTCTTGAAGATAACAGAGAGAACCTCCTGTTTATCGGCTTCCAAGACATCTTTCGCCTTGTCTTCCTTCACTATCAGATTGTCAACGACATCACTGTCTACACGGGTGAAACGCACTTTCTCGAACTTTTGCTCCAGCATGCTTACCATGGCAACATCAAGCTGGCCGCCCATCAACAGCACATTATATCCCTTATTCTTGGCAGCCTCGATATAGCTGTATTGCTCATCTTTGTTGTTGGCATACAGATAAATCAGATTGCCATCCTTATCCGTCTGGCTATCCTTTATCAAGGTCTTATACTCTTCGAAGGTATAATACTTGTCGTCCGTATCGGAAAGAAGGGCGAAATCCTTTGCTCTATCATAGAAATCCTCTTGTGTGAGCATTCCGTAGTTAATGAAGATTTTCAAATCGTTCCACTTCTCTTCAAATTGCTTACGGTCGTTCTTGAATATGGATTGCAAGCGGTCGGACACTTTCTTCGTAATATATGTAGAGATTTTCTTCACATTGGAGTCACTCTGCAAATAGGAACGGGATACGTTCAGCGGAATATCCGGTGAATCGAGTACACCGTGCAGCAATGTCAGAAAGTCCGGAACAATACCCTCTACAGAGTCCGTTACATAGACCTGATTGCAATAAAGCTGGATTTTGTTCTTGTTCAACTCTATATTGCTCTTTACCTTCGGGAAGTACAGAATACCAGTAAGATGGAACGGATAATCCACGTTCAGATGTATCCAGAACAAGGGTTCATCGGACATCGGATAGAGGTCGCGATAGAACTTCTTGTAATCCTCGTCTTTTAATTCGCTGGGCTTCAGCGTCCACAATGGATTAGCGTTGTTGATGATGTTATCTTCGGATGTTTCAACCTGCTTGCCGTCTTTCCACTCTTTTTTCTTTCCGAATGCAACGGGAATAGGAAGGAAGCTGCAATACTTCTTCAAAAGAGAAGAGATGCGCGCTTCTTCAAGGAATTCCTTGCAATCGTCGTCTATATAAAGAACGATATCCGTACCGCGTTCTGCCTTGTCCGTATCTTCGATGGTAAACTCCGGACTACCGTCGCAAGTCCATTTCACGGCTTTAGCACCATCCTGATAGGATTTGGTGATGATTTCGACCTTCTTGGCAACCATAAAAGCCGAGTAAAAGCCAAGTCCGAAATGACCGATAATGGCATTGGCATCATTCTTATATTTCTCCAGGAAGTCGTTGGCTCCCGAGAATGCAATCTGATTGATGTATTTATCTATTTCTTCTGCCGTCAGGCCGATACCACGATCGGATACGGTAATCGTATCCTTGCCTAAAGACACATGCACGGTCAAATCACCGAGTTCACCCTTAAACTCACCGATAGAAGCCAGTGTTTTAAGTTTCTGGGTAGCATCGACGGCATTAGAGACTAACTCACGAAGGAAGATTTCATGGTCACTGTACAAAAACTTTTTGATAACGGGGAAGATATTCTCTGTAGTTACCCCAATATTTCCTTTTTGCATACTAAGTTTATATTTTTAGATTTGTATTTTTATTGTTTTGGCAAACTGAACACAAAAAAAATGCCAGTCCCGAAGAACTGACATTTTGACTGTTTTATTATAAAGGCTTGTTAGGCTTTGGTTATACTCAACTCGTCTTTTTCCTTATCGACAGAAACATTAACCGTATCACCGGGCTGTAATCCGGCAGACACAATCAGCTCCGAAAGTCCGTCTTCCAGATAATTCTGAATGGCACGCTTCAACGGACGGGCGCCAAACTGCACATCGTAGCCTTTGGCAGCAAGGAATCTCTTGGCTTCATCATCTACAACCATCTTATAGCCAATGGCTTCAATCCGTTCATACAAACCTTTCAGCTCTATGTCCACAATCTTCGTAATGGCATCCAACGAAAGCTGGTCAAACGTTATGATTTCATCCAGACGGTTCAGGAACTCAGGAGCAAAGGTCTTGTTCAATGCTTTCTGAATCACACTGCGCGAGTACTCGTTATCATCCGTACGTGCCTGTGCCGCAAAACCTACGCCACGACCGAACTCTTTCAACTGGCGGGTACCGATATTGGAGGTCATGATGATGACTGTATTCTTAAAGTCAATCGTTCTGCCATAATTGTCAGTAAGACGTCCCTCGTCCAACACCTGCAACAAGATATTGAACACATCCGGGTGAGCTTTTTCAATTTCGTCCAACAGCACTATGGAATAAGGTTTCCGGCGTACCTTCTCAGTCAACTGTCCACCTTCCTCATAACCGACATACCCCGGGGCCGCTCCAATCATACGGGACACCGTATATTTCTCCATATATTCGCTCATATCAATGCGTATCAGCGCATCGCTGAAACCAAACATATATTTAGCCAACTGCTTGGCCAAATGCGTTTTACCCACGCCGGTAGGACCGAGAAACATAAACGTTCCGATAGGGCGGTTAGGGTCTTTCAAGCCTACACGGCTGCGCAGGATGGCTTTGGTAAGTTTCTCTATCGCAGCATCCTGAGCCACAACTTTTGCCTGCAAATCTTCTTTCATACCTGCAAGCTTAAGACCTTCCGCCTGAGCCATACGTTGCACCGGAATACCGGACATCATCGATATGACATTGGCTATTTCTTCCTCTCCAACGAGCTGACGGTCGTCTTTGAGACGTGCTTCCCATTCCTCTTTCATTTCATCCAGACGAGCAGAAAGTTCTTTCTCTCTATCCCGATAACTGGCAGCCAGTTCAAAGTTCTGCGACTTTACGGCTTCAGCCTTCAAAACACGTGCGTCTTCTATCAGCTTTTCCTGCTCTTCAATCTCTTTGGGAACATTAATGTTCGTCAGATGCACACGCGAACCGGCTTCGTCCAAAGCATCAATGGCCTTATCCGGGAAGTTACGGTCGGTTATATAACGCTCTGCCAACTTGACACATGCCTCTAACGCTTCGTCCGTATAGCTCACGTTATGGTGGTCTTCGTACTTCTCTTTTATGTTTCTCAGTATCTGGAGCGTTTCTTCCGGAGTAGTGGGTTCTACTATAACTTTCTGAAAACGACGCTCCAAAGCACCGTCTTTCTCAATATTCTTTCTGTATTCGTCAAGCGTGGTAGCACCGATACATTGTATTTCGCCGCGAGCCAAAGCCGGCTTCAACATATTGGCTGCATCCATAGAACCGGCAGCTGCACCGGCGCCTACAATAGTATGAATCTCATCTATGAACAAGATTACGTTCGGATTCTTCTGCAACTCGTTGATAATGGAGCGAATGCGCTCTTCAAACTGTCCGCGGTATTTGGTTCCGGCTACAACAGAGGCCATATCGAGCATTACCACTCGCTTGTCAAACAAGATACGGGATACTTTCTTTTGAACGATACGCAGTGCCAATCCCTCTACAATAGCCGACTTGCCGACACCCGGCTCACCAATCAGCACCGGGTTGTTTTTCTTACGACGACTCAATATCTGCGCCAAGCGTTCTATCTCACGCTCACGCCCTACAACCGGATCGAGCTTGCCTTCTTCTGCCGCACGTGTCATGTCCGTACCGAAGTTATCCAGGACCGGAGTATCATTGGAAGACTTCTTCGATGCAGTCTGTGCAGAAGAAGCCGCGCCCTGTCCTGCATTGCGAGAGGGATGGGACATATTCATGTCTTCATCGTCTTCTTCCTCTTCTTCCGGAAATCCCATACCAGCATTCGGGTTGGTAGATTGCATTGTAAGCTGTTCAAATACAGATTGATAATTCACCCGGTTTTCTTCCAGAACGGTAGCAGCCAGGTTGTCGCCATCCTTCAGTATAGCCAATAACACATGTTCGGCATCGGCTGTTGCACTCTTTAAAATGCGCGCTTCCAGAATGCACATCTTCAATATCTTAGCGGCCATTGGCGACAATGGCACATCCGCATCGGGCAATAGGGTATCGTCTTCGGCATCTCTCAAGAAGCTTTCAATGCGCTTTTTTACTTGCTTCAAGTCTATATCGAGTTTCATCAATATCTCAATAGCTTTTCCTCCGCCGTCACGTAGCATGCCGAGCAGAAGATGCTCCGGGCCGATATATCTATTTCTCAGTCGGTTGGCTTCCTCCTTGCTATAAGTTATAATATCAGAAACTCTTTGTGAAAATTGATTGTTCATATAATTTTTATCTCCTTAATTAAAGGTTTTGACTGACAAAGATACGCATTTCTTTATATTGCATACCATAAACTGGATTAATAATATACAAATCCCGTGCCACAAATCACATCTTTCCGGTTCGCCCTACACATTATATTATAATACGTGGGAATTTCATCCGTACCAACGGTTGGTATTCGATGTACCAACCTAAGAAACTTCATATACCTAAGCTTGGTACGGCTCGTACCTTAGTAAGGTACACCGAGTACCAAAGGGAGGTATCTTTCTGGTACTTGTATCTGTCTTATTTTTAACCGATTATACATCAAACGGAAAACCATATATCCAAACAGGGTTTCAAGCATGGAAATCTGCAACAAAGTTTATGAGGGAAAACTTTTGTATATCGTAAAAAAGCAGTACTTTAGCGTGGTTTTTCACAAACCCGCAAATGTATAATTAATAATCTTTTTAAATGCTTGAACAAGACAGAATTATAAAGATTAACATCGAGGAGGAAATGAAGTCTTCGTACATTGACTACTCCATGTCGGTCATTGTTTCACGTGCCCTTCCGGATGTTAGAGATGGTTTTAAACCTGTTCACCGAAGAATTCTTTTCGGTATGATGGGACTGGGAAATACGTCGGATAAACCCTATAAGAAATCTGCGAGAGTTGTCGGTGAGGTATTAGGAAAATATCACCCGCACGGTGACTCATCCGTATATGGCGCTCTCGTCCGTATGGCACAGCCGTGGGCTATGCGCTACATGCTTGTAGACGGACAAGGCAACTACGGTTCTGTGGACGGTGACAGCGCAGCCGCCATGCGTTACACGGAATGCCGCTTGCAAAAGATTGGAGAAGAAATGATGCAGGATCTTGATAAGGAGACTGTAGACATGCAAACCAACTTCGACGACTCGTTGCTGGAACCCACCGTAATGCCAACCCGCATTCCGAATCTTCTTGTCAACGGTGCTTCCGGTATCGCCGTAGGTATGGCCACGAATATGCCGACCCATAATCTGTCCGAAGTGATAGATGCCTGCGTCGCATATATCGACAACAATGATATCGACATCGAAGATTTGATGACTTACGTCAAAGCTCCCGACTTCCCGACAGGCGGTTATATATATGGTATGAGCGGTGTGCGCGAAGCCTACATGACCGGTCGCGGACGTGTTGTAATGCGCGCCAAGGCTGAGATTGAAGCATCTTCCACGCATGATAAAATCGTTGTAACCGAAATCCCTTACGGAGTAAATAAGGCCGAATTAATCAAATCCATCGCCGATTTGGCCAACGAAAAGAAGATAGAGGGCATTTCCAATGCCAACGACGAGTCTGACCGCGAAGGTATGCGCATCGTCATCGACGTAAAACGCGATGCCAACGCCAGTGTAGTGCTGAACAAGCTCTACAAGATGACATTGTTGCAGACTTCTTTCGGCGTAAACAACGTAGCATTGGTACACGGACGTCCTCGTTTGCTGAACCTGAAAGACCTCATCAAGTATTTCGTAGAGCATCGTCACGACGTAGTTATCCGCCGTACACAATATGATTTGCGTAAAGCTAAAGAACGTGCCCATATCTTAGAAGGTTTGATTATCGCATCGGACAATATTGACGAGGTAATCAAAATCATCCGTGCCGCCAAAACTCCGAATGACGCAATCAGCGGTTTGATGGAGCGTTTTGAATTGACTGAAATCCAATCGCGCGCCATCGTAGAAATGCGTCTGCGCCAGTTAACCGGACTCATGCAGGACCAACTCCATGCCGAGTATGAGGAAATCCAAAAGCAGATTGCTTATCTGGAAGAAATTCTTGTTAACGACGAACTCTGCCGCAAGGTTATCAAAGATGAATTAATCGAGATTAAAACTAAATACGGTGATGAACGCCGCTCTGAAATAGTTTATTCGTCGGAAGAATTCAACCCGGAAGATTTCTATGCAGACGATGAAATGATTATTACCATTTCTCATATGGGATATATCAAACGTACGCCGTTAAGCGAATTCCGTGCCCAAAACCGCGGTGGGGTAGGTTCTAAGGGAACAGAGACACGCGATGAGGACTTTGTAGAACATATATATCCTGCAACAATGCACAATACCATGATGTTCTTCACTCAAAAAGGTAAGTGCTACTGGCTGAAAGTATATGAGATACCCGAAGGAACCAAAAATTCTAAGGGACGCGCCATTCAGAACCTGTTAAATATAGACTCTGATGACGCCGTAAATGCATACCTGCGCGTGAAGAACCTGAACGATCAGGATTTCATTAACAGTCATTATGTACTGTTCTGCACAAAGAATGGCGTCATTAAGAAAACATTGCTCGAACAATATTCCCGTCCTCGCCAAAATGGTGTCAATGCCATTACAATCCGCGAAGATGACCGCGTAATCGAGGTGCGCATGACTAACGGTGACAATGAGATTATCATTGCCAATCGCAACGGACGTGCTATCCGTTTCCACGAAAGTGCCGTACGCGTAATGGGACGTACAGCTACCGGTGTACGCGGCATGACGCTCGATGAAGACGGGCAAGACGAAGTTGTCGGAATGATTTGCATCAAAGACCCTGAAACTGAGACAATCATGGTTGTGTCAGAACAAGGATACGGTAAACGTTCTGATATTGAGGATTATCGTAAGACAAACCGTGGCGGTAAAGGTGTAAAAACTATGAATATCACCGATAAAACCGGCAAACTGGTAACAATCAAGTCTGTAACAGACGAGAATGATTTAATGATTATCAATAAATCGGGTATCACCATCCGTCTGAAAGTAGCAGATGTTCGTATAATGGGACGTGCTACGCAGGGAGTACGACTGATTAATCTTGAAAAACGTAATGATGAAATTGGATCCGTATGTAAAGTTACCTCGGAAACCGAAGAGGATATCATTGCAGAAGAGGATAGCGATGCATCAGAAAAAACTCAGAACGATATAGTAAACAATGAAAATGAAGAATAGACACAATATTAATTTAAAATTTTCTACAATCATGAAAAGAGTATTATTTTCAATGGTTTTACTACTTGCGGCAGGCTTTACCTTCGCTCAGGAAAAGAGCGTGAAAGAGGCAAAAAGCATCGCTAACGACGTAAAACCGGATTTTGCACAAGCAGAGAAGCTCATCAATGAAGCTCTGAACAATGCTGAAACCAAAGACAACGCCGAAACATGGGATGTAGCCGGCTTTATTCAAAAGAGAATCAATGAAAAGGAAATGGAGAATGCTTATTTAAGAAAGCCTTATGATACTCTTAAAGTGTATAACAGCGCACTGAATATGTGCAAATACTACTTTAAATGCGATGAACTTGCACAGATTCCTAACGAAAAAGGTAAAATCAAAAATAAGTTCAGAAGATCGAACAGTGCTGCTATATTAGCTGCGCGTCCCAACCTGATTAACGGTGGTATCCAGTTCTTTAATTTAGATAAGAATAAAGAGGCTTTGGATTTCTTCGCAACTTATGTAGACATTGCCATCAATCCTATGTTTGAAAAGGAGAATCTGCTTCAAACAGATACTGTATTGCCCCAAATTGCTTATTATGCAAGCTTAGCTGCAGCCAAAATGGAAGATTATCCAAGCGTGTTGAAATATGCACCTTATGCAAAGGAGGACAAAGAAGTGGGTAAATATGCCATGGAATTTATTTCTACAGCATTGAAAGCTCAAGGTGATACTGTCAAGTGGATCGCTTCCTTAAAAGATGGTATCCAAAAGTATCCTGAACATTCATTCTTCTTTGGACATCTGATTGATTATTATAGCAATAATAATAAGTTTGACGAAGCAATGCAGTTTGCAGATGATATGTTGGCTAAAGATCCTAATAACACATTCTATTTGTACGTAAAAGGATACCTTTATCATAACATGAAAGATTATGAAAAAGCCATTGAATTCTACAACAAAACCATTGAAGTAGATCCTAACTATGCAGAAGCATATTCCAACTTGGGCTTAATCTATTGCCTGCAAGCTCAGGATTTCTCTGAAAAAGCTACTACTGATGTCAATAATCCAAAATACAAAGAAGACCAAGCTACACTGAAAGTTTTCTATGAAAAGGCAAGACCTAATTATGAAAAAGCAAGAGAACTGAAACCTGAACAGAAAGATTTGTGGCTAAATGGATTATACAGAGTTTATTATAACTTACAAATGGGTCCTGAATTTGATGAAATAGAAAAATTGATGCAATAATTGAATTGCTACTATTACCTGTCTCTTATACACATCTCCGAGC
>ENA-UAMM01000779-UAMM01000779.1-human-gut-metagenome-genome-assembly--contig:-NODE-779-length-11621-cov-6.401522_pt1 | contig 11621 bp, 8 predicted proteins | sample MGYA00243284_ERZ654499 | MGnify/ENA primary metagenome ERZ654499 (study PRJEB26926, sample SAMN06164397) | human gut metagenome | biome: ENVO:00009003; feature: ENVO:2100002; material: ENVO:00002003... | reverse complement strand
CCGTCCAGCGTGTACAGCGTTCCGTTGACGCATTTCAGCGGCCACTGTTCCAGAAAGGCACGGCCAAACTGGACTTCATCGATCTTCTTGCCGTTGTACCAGTCCGGCCATAAAGGGTTGCGGGAAATGTTTTTCTTCATGTGGTGGTTCTCCTTTAGAAAAGTGAAGTGGCGGGCCTCACGGTGAGACCCACCACTTCGGGTGAATAAATTATTAGGCGCACTTTGCCAGAGCAAGGCGGTCGGTGCGCTCCTCCAGCATCAGCAGGTACGACCCGGACAGCAGCCGTGCAGCGGCATCGGCCTTCTGCTGGGGCGTCCCAAATGCAACGCAGTCCGTCAGGTGCTCGATGGTCTCGGTCGTGTGGAGGGCTTCTTCAAACCGTGGGTCATGCGGTTCCTCCGGGGTGGCGGGCTTGTAACGCTCTCGCCAGTCGTGCAGCAGGTCGAGATAATCGGTCAGCACCCGCAGGCAGTAGGCGATGTCTGCCCACTGCTCGTCTGTCAGGCCGCGCTTGGGCGGCAGCAGGGCGATGGCATTGGCGGGCGGCTTGTCCGGGTCAAGCCCGAAGTCACTTGCGAGCTTCTCGGCGGCTTGCCGGGGGTTCAGGTCAAACAGCTTGGCGGTGAGGTCGATGGCATCGCCGTTGGCTCCGCAGCCAAAGCAGTAATAATAGGTGTCGTTCAGCTTCATGCTGGGGTCGCTGTCAGAATGGAACGGACAGCACACCATGCCATGGCGGTCGGGCTCCATGCCGTACATCTCTCCCACCTGCCGAACGGTGATGGCGGACTTGATCTTTTGATATAAACTCAAAATTTCTCCTTTGGTCAAAGGTTTTGGTACGAATCAATTTGATCCCTGCCACGTTCAAAGCCGGTCTCCCTTGCTGCCTCCCGACAGGAAATCTTTTTGGACTCTGTGTCGGCCCCATGCAGGGCGCTCGCTCCCCCGATGGGAGGTCTTGGCGGTCTGGGCAGTTCGGACGGTCATTCTGTTCTCAAGGTCCTGTTATGAAAGATATTTCAGAGGGCTTTCGCGGGAAGCCCTTAATATGTTCGCTGCTGGGGAGTTACTATGTTTTCTTTCTGTCTATAGGATAGCACCTCCATGGCCGCTGTGCCGTATATCCATAATGTCGGAAAACAGGTGCAGAAACTGCAAAATTCCACGCTTATGGACAGGAACAGCCGGAAGTGGTATACTGTGCAAAAAACATCGGAGGTGCGACCATGAACATCAAGCTGACACTGGGAGAACGGCTCAAAGACCTGCGTGTGGAGCGGCATCTGAAGCTGGAAACGCTGGCAGAGCAGACGGGTCTGTCCAAATCGGCACTGTCGAAATACGAGAGCGACGATGTGACCGACCTCAGCATTTATGCGGTGACAACGCTGGCTGAGTTCTATGGCGTGACCACCGACTACCTGCTGGGTGTGACGGAAAACAAAAAACGCCCAGATGCAGTCCTTTCGGACTTGCATCTGAGCGATGGCGCAGTGGACGTATTAAGGAATGGAAAATTCAATCATCGGCTGCTGTGTGAGCTGATCGTGCATGAGAATTTCCAGCGGTTCATGACCGATCTGGAAATCTATGTGGATGGATATGTCAGTGCAAACATTCAAAACCTCAATGCCGGTCTGGAAGCAACGCGGCAAATGCTGAAAAAGAAGTATGCAGCAGATGAAAATGATCTGTACATGAGCACCTTGAAGCTGGGGCAGATTGATGAAGATGAGTACTTTGGTCGGGTCTTGTATGACGAGTTGGTGGCTATCCTGAAGAACATCAAGACGGAACACCGCAAGGACAAGACCACTTCGGATGGTTCAATGATCGATAACCTGATGAAGGAACTGGAGGATGCACAGAAACTTGAAGGGTCTGCGGATGAAAAGAAGATTCTTTATAAAACGGCAATGCTAAAACCGGGGACACTTGCAGGCAACCGGGGAAAGCACAGACGCTGATCATTTGCCCTGCATCTCATAGGAGAAACGCTGCTGCGGAAGATCGGGAGAACGTACACCATTGGTTCCTCTGCAAGCCTGCGCTGGGTGGGCAGAAACCATTAGCTGCCATGCCCATCCGCGCATCCTTCTGCCGCAGAACAGGTGCTTGCCGGAACCTCTCGCAGCCCCTTTTCCGCATCAGCCGGAACCAAGGTGTAACACACTAGACTTTGCAAGCAAAGTCGTGTGCCAACGAGCGTTCCGCCGCTCTTTGGATTCTTCCCGGCAGGGCACTGGAAAATGGGGTGCCCTGATGAAAACGGTGGATGGTACACATTCACAAACCCCGAAAGGTGTGTTATTATAGTACCATCAACAAATGGAAGGGAGGGCGGCGGATGTTCAGCATTGCAGGAATTGACCTGTTGGAGCAGGAGCTTTTGAACCATGAACGCACCCTCCTTGAGATTTTGCTTCAGGACAAAACCACCAAGAAAAACATCATCTGGGCAACCGATGATTACGCCGAACTGGGCGAACGATACAGCTTCAAAAAAGAAATCCTGCCGGAGCTGGTTACAGGCGAACAGGACAGTCTGATCCAGCCCAGAGTGGAAAAAGCACTGGAGCACCAGACCAACCGCACTCGTGACAAAGCAGAGGTGTTTACCCCCAGTTGGATCTGCAACGCACAGAACAATCTGGTGGATGAGCAGTGGTTTGGCAGGAAGGATGTTTTCAACATCCAGAAGGAGATGTCGTGGAAAGCAACGGCTGACAAAATCGCTTTCCCGGACGACCGTCAGCACACATGGCAGAAATATGTGGATGCACAGCGGTTGGAAATCTCCTGCGGCGAGGCTCCCTATCTGGTAAGCCGCTACGACACCGTAACGGGCGAAACCATTCCCATTTCCCAGCGAATTGGCCTGCTGGACCGCAAGCTGCGTGTTATCAGCGAAAACACGGACACCGAAGAAGAATGGTTCACATGGACAAAGCGGGCGTTCCAGAGTGTGTACGGCTTTGAGTATCAGGGCGATAGCCTGCTGCTGGCACGGGAAAACCTGTTTGTGACCTTCGTGGAGGCTTACCGGGAACGCTTTGGCAAACTTCCCTACCTGCGGCAGATGAAGGTGATCGCCAACATCATTGCGTGGAACCTCTGGCAGATGGACGGCACAAAGTATGTGGTTCCGGGCAGCTGTAAGGAAAACAAAATTGAAATTATCAGCTGGTTCGGCAGTGAGGAACAAATTGACCTCTGCCCCGGATGCAAAAGCGGAAATATCCGGGCGCACAACGGGATTTACAGCATCATAAAAGACTGGCGTTCCAACCAGACGATGACGTTCCTTTCGATGGTGAGGGGAGGAAGTGTAAATGGCAGCGTATGAACCTACAATGTCGTATAGGCTGATTTATGTCTTTGCAATTCATGACAAAGACCATGAAGGATATCTGAAAATTGGTGACACCACATTTGACAGCACCAAGAGCTACAAACAGCTTCCGCCCAACTGCGAGGAATTGAATCAGGCTGCGCGTGATCGAATTGATGATTACACGAAAACCGCTATGGTTGCTTACGACCTGCAATATACCGAACTGGCTCGTAAAGTTGTGACATTTTCGGATGGAGAAGTGGAAACATCGCTGTTCCGTGATAAGCGTGTCCATGAAGTGCTATACCGCTCCGGCTATACATCCAAGAATTTCTGGTTTTCAGACCGTACGAGCGAATGGTTTGAGGTGCCGCTGTCCGTTGCCATCCGTGCAATTCAGGCGGTCAAGGAAGGCCGCACGGTGCTGACCGCTGCCGAAAAGAGCGAGGGACAGATCAGTTTTCTGCCGCAGACTGTCCCTGCTGCGCCCAAAAAGCGGGCTATTACCCTGCGTGACGAGCAGGTAGATTGCGTCAATCGGACGCTGACGATTTTCCGCAAGCAGAACTCGATGCTCTGGAACTGCAAGATGCGTTTCGGCAAAACGGTCACGGCCTATGCGCTCATCAAAAAAGCTGGCTACCAGAAGGTGATTGTGGTCACCCACCGCCCGGTGGTAGAGGATGGCTGGCGCAACGATTTCGATTTGATTTTCGGGGAGGGCGACGACCGCGCCTTCCTGAAGAAAGACCGCTTCGACACGGATTCTTCCGTTTACGATGCGGCAATGGATGCACGCAACGATGCAAACCTGACAGCCTACCAGAATTCCGGCAAGGCTTTTGTTTACTTTGCCTCCATGCAAGACCTGCGTGGCTCTCAGCGGGCAGATGGCAAGTTTGACAAGAATAACGCTGTTTTCGATATGGATTGGGATCTCGTGATTTACGATGAAGCCCACGAGGGCACCCAGACCCAGCGGGGACAGAAGGTGCAGTCTCTGCTGGAAGCAGAAAAGAACGGCAAGGCTCCCAAGGTTCTGCAGTTGTCCGGCACACCGTACAACTTGATGCAGAAGTACGAGAACAACGTCTACACATGGGACTACGTCATGGAGCAAAAGCGCAAGCGGGAGTGGGACACCCTGCACCCCGGCGACCATAACCCCTATGCAGACCTACCGGAACTTCGCATCCTGACCTTCGACCTTGGGAAAAGTCTGCCCACCTCCTACCGCTACGAGACCTTGGAGATGGCGTTCAACTTTACCGAGTTTTTCCGGGTGTGGACGGGAGACCCTGCACGGGATTTCCGTCCTCTGCCGGCTGGCGCACAGGTGGGTGATTTTGTCCACGAGGCCGACGTGCGCAGCTTTCTGGACCTGATTTCTTCGGAGAACCCGGAGAGCAACTACCCCTACTCCACGTCGGAGTACCGGGAGATGTTCCGGCATACCCTCTGGATGGTTCCGGGCGTGAAAGAAGCCAGTGCCTTGAGCAAGCTGCTGAAAGACCATCCGGTGTTTGGAGCCTACAAGGTGGCCAACGTTGCGGGCGACGGCGATGCCGAAATGCCCTACGACAACGCCCTGACGCTGGTAAAGCAGGTTATCAAGGCGAACCGCTATACCATTACCATTTCCTGCGGCAAGCTGACCACCGGCGTGACGGTGCCGGAGTGGACGGCTGTGATGATGCTGACCGGGTCGGCAAGCACGGCTGCGCCCGGCTATATGCAGACCATCTTCCGGGTGCAGTCGGCAGGGGTGCTGGACGGCAAGCAGAAGGAACGCTGCTACGTCTTTGATTTTGCCCCGGACCGTGCCCTGAACGTGATTTCTGAGGTCAACCGCATTACCAAGCGGGGTCGGACCAACGAGGAGCAGAACCGGGCGGCACTGGGCGAGTTTTTGAACTTCTGCCCTGTGATTGCAGTGGACGGCACCCAGATGACTGCATACAGCGTCTCCAGAATGATGCGGCAGATCAAGCGTCTGACGGTGGATAGAGCCATCAAGAGCGGCTTTGACGATGAATCGGTCTACAAGCAGGACACCGGCATCGTCATGGACGAGGACGATGTGCAGCTGTTCCATACCCTGTCGGACAAGCTCAGCGAGCAGAAAGCCGCCAAAAAGGAAACCAAAGTCCACATCAATCATCAGGGGCTGACGGGCGAGGAATACGAAAAGGCAGACAAGATTTCCAACAAGCCCAAGCGGGATCGCACCAAAGAGGATGATGACCTGCTCAAGAAACTGCAAGAGCAGAAGAAAGAGCGCGAGAAGGTCATCCGGCTGCTGCGGAATGTGTCCATCCGTCTGCCCCTGCTGATTTACGGTGCCAAGGTGGACCTGACCGAGAGCATCAAGATGGCAGACTTCATCACGCTGGTGGATGAGGAATCCTGGCAGGAGTTCATGCCCAAAACCGTGGACAAACCCCTGTTCCGCAAGCTGCTGAAATACTACGACGAGGATGTGGTCAGCAGGGCGGGTCTGCGCATCCGCCGCATGGCAAAGGCTGCGGACGAGCTGCCGCCCACTGAGCGTGTGAAGCGCATTGCCGAGATCTTCAGCCACTTTCGCAACCCCGACAAGGAAACCGTTCTGACCCCGTGGCGGGTGGTGAACCTTCATCTGAGCAACATGGTGGGCGGTTACTGCTTCCTCAACGAGCAGTTCGATCCGCAGGAGGTTCTGGAGGAGCCTCGTCTGGTGGATCAGGGGCAGGTCACCGAGGACATCTTCCTCAACCCGGAGGCACGGATTCTGGAAATGAACTCCAAATCCGGCCTGTATCCCCTGTATATGGCATACAGCCTGTACGCCATGAAGCTGCCCGGCCCGGAGGACAAGCTGCCGCTGGAGCAGACACAGGCTCTCTGGCAGGAGACCGTGGAGCAGCAGATCTTTGTTCTGTGCAAGACCCGGATGGCAGAAAGCATCACCCGGCGGACGCTGGTGGGCTATCAGGATTGGACGGTCAACACCACCTACATTCCGCACCTGCTGGAACGGATGGAAAAAGACCCGCAGCGTCTGGCAAAGAAGCTGCAGCGAACCGATACATGGGGAAAGGAGGGACAGCCCATGAAATTTGATGCCATTGTGGGCAATCCACCGTATCAGCTTATGGGTGGTTCTGGCGGAACGAATGATGCACCCATCTACCAGTATTTTGCTTCTCTTGCAGAGGAAGTGGAGCCACATTATATTAGTTTGATTATTCCGTCTCGTTGGTTTTCTGCTGGCAGAAAGAATTTGCTGGGTGACTTCCGCACACAGATGCTTGCAAATCGTAAAATTCGTAAGATGTATGTCTATCCATCTTCGCAGGATATTTTCCCAACGGTCGATATTAAAGGCGGCTTGTGCTACTATTTGATTGATAACGGCTATGATGGAGATTGCGAATATACCCTTGCACAAAATGGCAAGGAGAAAACAACGACTAGAAGCCTGAACGACCTTGATATTTTGGTGCGTGAGCCGGAACTTGCGAATATCGTTAAGAAAGTTATGAGCGGTACCGCAGAAACAGACACCGTTTCAACGATTGTGTCCAACGATACGCCGTTTGGTATTCCGACTAACCCCAAGACGAGCGGAAAGAATGCAACGGTGGTTTATGAAGATTCCACGCCAGAGCATAATGTGAAACTGCTGTATCTTGACAATATGGTTCGGACGATTGCCTATGTTTCCAGAGAAAGCATCAAAAAGAATACAGGTGATATTGACTGCCCCAAGGTGTTTATTCCTGAAGCGGCTGGCTCTGGCAATGATCCGTATGTTGTGGGAAAGCCAGAATACATCGGAGAAAACGCTGTGTGTTCACAGACATTCCTGTATGTTGCATTCAAAACAGAGACGGAAGCAAAGAACTTCATTTCCTATCTTAAAACAAGATTCTTTCGGGTTCTGGTATCTGCTTGCAAAATTTCACAACATACGCCGAGCAACACATATAGGTTTGTTCCCCTACAGGATTTTAGTAAACCTTGGACGGACGAAGAACTGTACAAGAAGTATGAGCTGACAGAAAACGAGATTGCGTTTATTGAGAGCACGATTAGAGTGATGGAATAATAATTCATTGTGGAGGAATTATGAATATTTCACCTGACGACTTTGAAAAACTTGGAATTGACGTTTCGGCACTGGATGATAAAAAGGAACAAACGACATATAAAATTAAATATGTTACACGTTATGTGATGCAGTGGGCAATTATTGAAGCAGGAAGAAAAGAAATTCAGCAAATAAGCTTTGTGGACTGTATGTGTAATGCGGGTATTTATAAAGATGGAGATGCTTGTACTGCATTGGAAGTTATCAATATATTTAATGACTTGGCTAAAACCTACCCCGCAAAGGATTTTGTAGTATATTTGAACGATTACGATGAGAAAAGAGTGAACATTTTCAAGAAGATTTTGAGAAGTTGCATTGTTCCAGCAAAGAATCTATATGCAAAAATTCAAAATATAGATGTGAATTTGTATTTAGATACGATTGCGAACAATCGCCAGAAAAACTACGAATTATTTGGATATGGAGGATGCACACTTCTCTACGTTGATCCTTATAATTTTGGAACAGTTCAAATTTCAAGGTTGCAAAATATTTTGAAAAACAATTATTGTGAGCTGCTGTTCAACCTATTTACTAGCGATTATGTGCGAAATATTGCTAAAGATTCGGGTCGAATTCAAAACTGTTTGGGAGGCTTTAAGCCTGCCACGAAAGACGAATTTATTGATTATGTCGTAAATGCTCTGCGGGTCGGCCCCATTCAATATACCTTTGCCTACTCATTCCACACTATGAAAAATGTTGAATTGTACCAAATTCTTTATGCGACGCCGAGCATTCGTGGATTAGAGGTTTTGAAGGACAGTCTCTGGGATGTTTTTGATGGCGTGGAATTTCATAGGAATCACGCGCCGAAGACATCAGATATTGAGCAAATTTCCATGTTTGATGATGAAGATCCAAAAGAGCAACGGCTTCGCGAATATGCACAAGAGGCCAAGCGTATTGTTTGCGAAGAATTTCAAAGTCAGACAGTTGAATATGCTGTGATTGAGCAAAAAATTCTTGAGGAAACAATGCTCAAAGACTCGCAAATTATAGAGCCTGTACTAAAACCGTTGATTGCAGAGGAAAAAATTAAAAAATGCAATAATGTGCGAAAATCGAATTTTAAAAAGGATAGCTATTCGTTTATATGAGTGAAAAAAAAGAATGTGCGAATATCAGAAAAAGCCTGATATATAAAACTGCCGTTGAATACGGTGATTATACGCTGAACCATGTGACAGGTTGCTCACACGGTTGCAAATATCCCTGTTATGCTTACATGATGGCTAAGCGGTTCAAAAAAGTGGATGGATATGAAGAATGGATTCAGCCGAAGTTGGTCGATAACATTTTTCCGCTACTGTCAAAAGAACTGCCTAAATACAAAGACAAAATAAAAACATTGCATCTTTGCTTTTCGACTGATCCATATATGTATGGACATCCCGATATTTGCAATGCGAGTACGAAAATCATTGAAAAAGCAAATGTTTTTGGCGTACATTGTTCAGTACTAACAAAGGGGATTCTACCCGTAGAACTTGCAAAAATGCCTTTGGAAAACGAATATGGAATAACTGTTGTTACGCTTGACGAGGATTTCCGAAAAGAGATGGAGCCGGGTGCAGCACCGATGGAAGATCGAATTCGTGCGTTGGAAGCACTAAGCAAACAGGGATGCTATACATGGATTAGCATTGAACCGTACCCAACCCCCAATATTCATGAGCAAAATCTCGAACAGCTTTTGGAACGAGTATCTTTTGCCGATCGAATAATTTTTGGAAGGTTACATTACAATAAACAGGTAACAGCGTATAAAGGCTATCAAGATTTTTATAATACCTGTGCTAGAAAAGTTATAGCGTTTTGTGAAGAACGAAAAATAGCTTATCATATTAAAAAGGGGACGCTTGTGGAATAAGCACCGATTTAGAGAAAGGAGGCCCCCAACCATGACCGAACAAGCACTCCGCAAAATGATTGCTGCCGGGGAAAGTACCCGGCAGGAGTTTAAGTCGTGGGTGAAATGCAAGGACTATCGGCAGCGCAAAGACCTTGCGGTGAAAAGTGCGGTTGCGCTGGCAAATACAAAGGGCGGCGTTCTGCTGTTTGGCGTGGAGGATGACGGCACCATTACGGGCTGCCCCAAGAGCGACCCGCAGGCACTGATGGAAGCCATCTACGATATGACCCGGCCCAGCCTGTTTACCGAAATCGAGCCGGTGGAAACCTCTGACGGTGTGGTGCTGGTGGTATCGGTGGAGAAATCCAACTCTCATGTTGCCACCACCGGCGGCATCTATTACAGGCGGCTGGGGAATGTGACAAAGCCTGACTACCCGGCAAACGATGTGTACTCCCCTGCCGATAACCCGGATTTTTCGGCAAAGATCGTGGAGGGCGCAACCGAAAGCGACATTGATCTGCTGGAAGTGTACCGCCTGAAAGAGAAGCTGCGGATTCGGGATGCAGGCTCTGCCCTGCCGGATTTGGCAGATACCACCTTTCTGGACAACCTGAACCTGATCCGAATGGACAAGGACGAAGTGCGTGTAACGGTGGCAGGGCTGCTGTTTGTGGGCAAGGCCGCGTCTATCGCCCGGTTGCTGCCGCAGGCAGAGGTGATCTACCTGCATTACAGCGATGAATCACAGACAGAATACGACAACCGCATGGATATGCAGGAGCCGCTGATCTCGATTTTGGATAAGCTGACCGAGCGCATCCGCACCTATAACCGCCTGACCAATGTGCAGGTGGGGCTGTTCCGGCTGGAGGTGTACGATTTCTCCGAAGCGGTTTTTCAGGAGGCTTTGCTGAATGCGCTGGCGCACCGCTCCTATGAGGACATGGCACCGGTCTACGTCAAGCACTACCCCACAAAGATCGTGATTGAGAACCCCGGTGGTTTTCCGGGGGACATCAACGAAAGCAACATCATCACCCACCAATCCATTCCCCGGAACAAGCTGATTGCCATGACCCTTCAGCACCTGAAGTATGTGCAGCGTTCCGGGCAGGGCGTGGACATCATGTTCCAGAGTATGCTCACCGAGGGCAAACCCTACCCGGAGTATGCCAGCACGCCCAACTCTGTCCGGCTGACCCTTCGCAGTACGATGGAAAACCAGAACTTCGTGCGTTTTATCGCAGAGACGCAGGATAAGCGGTCCAAGATGTTCACGCTGTCGGAGCTGATGATTCTGCACTATCTCCGGGAGCACCAGAAAATCACCCTGAAGCAAGCGGCAAAGACGATTCAGGAAACCGATGACAACGCCCACAAGTTTCTGAACGCTCTCCGGGACGAGGGGCTTCTGGAACTCAACGGCAAGACCTATATGCTGTCCCTCAAGGTCTACGAAACGGTGAAAACCGATGTGGCCTATGTGCAGGATAAGACGGTCAGCCAGATTCAGGCAAAGGATCGGATTCTTGAATATCTGAAGCATAAGCCGTCGATTACCAACCAAAAGGTGCAGGAGCTGTGCGGCTTTACGAGGGGGCAAGCGTATCGCATTCTTCAGAGGCTTTCCGGTGAAGAGATAATCGAAGGCCGTGGACAGGGCTGTGCAAGGAAGTATTATTTGAAGGTGAAGAAAGAATGCTGAAATGCACGCCGTGCGATTGATTGCACGGGAAATCAACTGATAAAATTGTGATAAATCGTATGTTTTGAGAAATTTGTGCTGAAAAGATCGCACGGCGAATGCACGCGTGCGATCAACCGTGCGATTTCGTAGATCAATCCTCCAGCCTGCTGTGGTCACACCCCAGCGACAGGTAATGCTCCATCTCCCCTCTCAGCACCATCTGTGCATACTCCAGTGGCTTATTATACAGCAGCCAGTCCAGTTCTGCCCGCTGTGCCGGGGTGTTGCCGTACTCGTCCTCCACGGCAATGCAGTCGATGACAACGGTGGTGCCATCCGCGAACAGGGCTTCCACCCGGTTGGTGTCCATGTTGTAGCGGCAGGAAAGCAATTTCGTCATAATAGTATCCTCCAAGACTTGATTTTTGGTGTGCAGTCACTCGAACCAATGCCGTCAAGTCGTTGTCGGATAAGTCGATTTTTCATTTGTCTGAGAGTAAGTGCACGGTTTCTGCACGGTTTTTGCACGGTTTCAAAACGTGCAAAGGGTGCAAATCGTTGCAAAATCGGACAAAGGGTGCAGAAACTCGAAGCTCAAAAC
>ENA-UAMM01000766-UAMM01000766.1-human-gut-metagenome-genome-assembly--contig:-NODE-766-length-11714-cov-3.474741_pt1 | contig 11714 bp, 21 predicted proteins | sample MGYA00243284_ERZ654499 | MGnify/ENA primary metagenome ERZ654499 (study PRJEB26926, sample SAMN06164397) | human gut metagenome | biome: ENVO:00009003; feature: ENVO:2100002; material: ENVO:00002003... | reverse complement strand
TGTATAAGAGACAGACAATGGACATCAAACCCGATGACAAAAACGAATACAGCAAGCTGGAAGTGAAAAACAAACCGAAAGGACCGACCCGGCTGACATTCTTTACGGACAATGCCGGTTCGGAATCAACCGGCGAAACGCGTTTCGGTATGCGGGCGGCTCAAGACAATCTGCTGGGGCTAAATGAACAAATTAATATGAGTTATGCCAATTCTCCGTCAAAAGACTATGATCACCGCGATGCCAACTACCTGACCGTGGGCGCCTCCATCCCTTTTGGCTATTGGACTTTGAACAACAATTTCTCGTGGTCTAACTACCGGACAAGTTTTCTGCTTTACAACGGCGACCGTTTTTATTCTTACGGCAACAGCGTTACCAACAGCCTGAGCCTTGACCGCCTGCTGGCTCGCGGACAGAGGTACAAAATCTCGGCAAGCGGCGGATTGACCTATAAAAGAAACCAAAACTACACCAGAGTGCTTGACCTGAAGATGCAAAACGAAGTTTCAAGCCGTGATTTGGCGATTGTTAATTTCGGCCTTTCTTCCACATTTTATTTAGATAACGGAGTTTTGTATTTTAATCCGACCTATAATAAAGGTACAAAATGGTTCGGCGCCTTAAACGACAATCATAACAATTATACGCAGGAAGCCCAGTATGAAGCATGGAAGCTTTATGCTTACGGATCCTTCAACCTGTTTAACATCGCCACTTATACCGCTACGTTTGACGGCCAGTACAGTCAGGACGAGCTGTATGGTACGGAAGCATTCTACCTCGGCGGCGAATATTCGGTGCGCGGCTTTAGAAACGAGGGTGTACAAGGCGACAGCGGTTATGCATTCCGCAATGATTTGGATTTTAACCTCGGCAGCTTAGCAAAGAGTGACAACGAAATTTTGCAGTGCATAAACTTCGGCCCGTTTATTGACTATGGCTATGTTCACAGCAATAATGAGGATATAAAATCGGAAATTTTATCCGGTGCGGGCGGCAAGGTTTCTCTCAAATATAAATTCTTTGACGCATCGGTCGGCTATGCTACGGTTCTGAAAAAGCCCAAATGGATTGACGAAAACGAGGCCGTCTACTTGTATGCCGGGTTTAATTTCAGTTTTAACTAACAATAAAAGGACTTAAAAATGAAGAAAAATATAATTTTGACAGCGGCCATAGTTATGGTTTTAAGCAGTTGCGGTTTGCAAAAAGGCGGTTCAATCCGTCAGGATTTTTCTGATTTTGGGCAAAATCTCAGAATGATTGTTTCTTCAAAGGGGATTAAAGCCGAGAAAAATATTACCAATAAAGATATCGCGTCTTCAGAATATGCCTATGTCGTAGGCGGATTTTACGGACGGAACGAATGGCTGCACGTAAGCAAAAACTTTGATGACAGCTGGGAAGACGATGAAGTCGTTGAGCTGCCGTTTTACCATTATTACATAGACGGCAGCGACCGGATAAAATATGATTATAATTTATACAAGATTAAACCCGGCAGATATACGCTGGTAACATTCTCAAGCACGCCGGAAAATAACCTGACGTATCGCTCTATTGATCCGGACAGAGAAGAAAATGATAAAATCCGGCAAACTGACAGTGTCTATGCCTCATTTGAAGCTAAAGCCGGAGAAGTGGTCTATGTCGGAGATTTTCAGGTTACCGGCCTGAATACCATGATTATTACTGATAATGAAGACTTGGTTATTGAATATCTCAAAGAAAATTATAAAAATATTGACAATCCGCAAGGATTGGTAAAGAAACGTCTGGCAAAGAAAGGAAAACATTTCAGAGAATAAAAAATAAGCCCCGGAGTTATTTCCGGGGCTTTTGTCTATGGAGAAGTCAGTTAAATTTCTGTTCGTCAAAAGAGATGCCGAGAATTTTATAGACTTCACGCATTTTGGCCAGAGTGAGGTTTTGAAGCGGATGAGTATGCAGACGCCAGTACATAGTCTGAGCGAGCTTATAATCAGCTGCGGCTTCCGGAGAAGCAAAGGCCTGCCCATAAAACTCCTGACACTGGAAAGTATCGCGGTCAATTTTATACGTTTGCCCCCAATCGTTGACAGCAGTTATATAAAGACGGCCGATTTTGGTTATTTTCAGGGACATTCCTTCCTGACGGCGGTCATTGGGTTCAATCCAGATTTCATCATTAAGTGCATAAGCATCTAACATATTTTTCTCTCCTGTGTTTGAATTGGAGAGCGGACTGCACCGCTCCCGTGCGGTTGGGTTTAATGTTGTTCCGGCATGAAGCCGAGTTTTTGCATTTCAGAAAGAATGAGGGCATCCACCTTTTGGGCAATCTCAGCAAAGCGTTCAACCAAGAAAGCATTCATTTTGACATCCTGACGTTCACGGTAAAAACGATCGCATTCTTCCCGATTCTGAATGTCCGGCGCTTTGACAAAGGTTTTGCTGCCGCTGGAGAAGCAGTTAATAAGGATTTCCTGATGATAAGGCCCTCCAAAAGACGACGTATAAGGCTGATAGTTGACGTCAAATCCGCCGCCGGCATATTTGAATTCCACATCATTTTTCATTTTATGTTCCTTTCTTAAACTTCGGAGCAACCCCGTGTCTCTCCTTGATATGTTTGTTTTTGCTTAATATTTCGGATAAGTCCAGTTATTTGTTACGAAAAAATGTTCTTTTATTGCGAATAAAACAAACCCCGGGAGAAACCGGGGCTGTTCATCGTGGGGTTGATACCAAACAGCCCTACACGCTTATTTTATATCGCTGATAATTTTTCCTTCAACCTGGCCAATTCCGGCTAAAGATTTTAATTCAGGGTTGCCTTTGCACTTAAAATCGCCATCGACTTCCCGGAGTGTTCCGCTTAAAGACGTTAAATTATTATTTCTGCAATCCATATCTTCACCGATTTTTACAGGCGCACCCTCAAGAGAAGTTAACTCATTATATGAGCAATCACAGCAGAAGCCAACTTCTCTGGGACCGTTTTGGAGAGATTTTAACCCGTTGTTGCTGCAATCAAAATTATATTTGATTGTTTCCGGAGCATAATCTAAAGATTTTAACCGGTTATTATAACATCTGAAATCTCCGTGGACTTCTGCAGGGCAGCCTTTCAAGGATGTTAAGTCATTATTTGAGCAGTCAATGTCCCCTTTATAGACCTGTCCGGCAATATCAGTTTTTCCTTTGGTAACAGTCCACCAATAGCCAAACTCACCCGGCTGATATTGGGAAGTCGTTACATTCAATATTGTTTCTGCTTTCATTTTGATGCTCCTTATTATTTAAATTCTGAAGCGACACCGCGTCGTCTCTTGATGTGTTTGTTTTTGCTTAATATTTCGGATAAGTCCAGTTATTTGTTGCGAAAAATGTTCTTTTTCAGATAAAGAAAATATGCGCTTGCAAGTTACGGAAACATAGGCTAGACTGGCGGTGTTTGGTTGTTGGAGTTCGCCAACTCCGCTATCAATAAAAATATCCTAACGGAATGGATATATTCCGTCAGCCTTTAAAAGGCATATATCTCGACTTGATGTAAGGTCGGGATGCTTCCGACTATACAACAGACGTAATGTCGGAGGTTTTGCCGACGATATTATGTTAAAGGTCGGAGGATCATTTTTAGGATAGTGATTTTGGCGACATACCCGACCACCTTTCAGGTGGTCTTTTTTATGAAAGGGAATGCCGTGCAAGAACTATTAGAATTTATTTCCGCAGAATGTCAGACAAAACTGGGGGAAAACCTGCATTGGGCTAGGAGAGAGCAACTGTTGAGTATTGAAGACGCTGCTAAAAAAGTCGGATGCAGTGTGGAAGATATTGACGCGCTGGAAACCGGGCGCAAAGGACTTGATCTGACGCTGGTTTGCAAGCTGCTGAAGCTTTATAAAGAGAAACTGTACATTAACGTGGAGAGCTACAATGAATGATATGCCCATTTATTATGCCAGCGATCTTAATGTGGATACATGTATGAGTATTGCCATGTTTCTTTTTGCAACTCGGCGAAACAGCGGACTGACAATTACGGAAGCGGCGGTGCGGAGCGGACTTACCGTCAATGATATTGACGAGCTGGAAACACAGGCCGGGCGCTATGATTTTGCAAAAATCGTGAAGCTGTTGGATTTATACAGGAAAAAACTGCCGATGTCGGCAAAAGGTTTGGAGCGAATGCCTAAAACACTAGCTGACAAATATTTTGAAAATTAAAAGAAAAGCCTCATTGCTTTTTTAGGCAATGGGGTTTTTTGTTTGAAAAATATATTACAACAATTGTCAGGCATACGGATATTAGGGAGAAAGGATCGGGAATGGTCTAAAAAACGGTTATTTTAATTGACTTGCGGCGGAAAATCAGCTTAGATTTTGTTGTAAGTTAATTTATATGGGAGTTTTATCATGAACAAAAACGAACTGATTGACAGCATGGCTGCTGAGGCCGGCATGACCAAAGCAAATACCGAAAAAGCATTGGATGCGTTTGTTGCTTCGGTTACCGCTGCTCTGAAAAAAGGCGATGAGATCCGTCTGGTCGGCTTCGGAACATTCTCGGTTTCCAAACGCGCAGCGACCACTGCCCGCAACCCGCGCACCGGTGAGACCATCAAAGTTCCGGCGAAAAAGGTTGCCAGATTCAAAGTTGGCAAATCTTTGCAGGACGCTGTTAACTAATTGGCCGTTATCCTGGAATTGTTGCAGCCCGCCCTAACCGGCGGGCATTTTTATTTCAAGCACCGGTTTGCCGTGATTTCGGGCGGTACGAGCGGCATCATAAGCTCCGCCATAATCCCGACAAAGATGAGCAATGACGAAGTCAGCATTGAGAGCCATATAGCGGTTGCGGGCGGAGATGGCAAACTTGCGCGGCGCACATTCCACGATATCAGGATAGTCGAAACCGTCAAAAGGAAAAATATCGCCATAAGCATGGAGTTGGCGAGCATAAGCCACAATTAAAATGAGCCGTATATGCGGACAGCGAAGCTGAATGTCCCGGACAACAGAAGCCGCAGCTTTGTCAAATTCGCCGTAACCGCCCACCCAGAAAGTATCAACGCCTTCTTCATCAATGAGTTTGACGACGGCCTTTTCAATTTCGGGCTTAAGCCCGGCGGAAATATAACGATGTCCGAAAAAAGCGCAGACCTTGCCCATGCCGGACTCCCCATAAAAAAATAAACCACCTTTACGCACAAAGGTGGCCGGAGAGTTCAAAACCTAACCATGTGAGCAGGTCCTTCTAACCTTTAGAATCCCGAAGGATTCCTCTTGTATACGTTAGAAGCTCCCCGACCATAGTTTGGTTACTAATCGGGGATATATTACCCAGTTAAACCAACGGCGAGATAGCCTGAAGGCAATAAGTCGTTGGTATATATGGTATAACGGTGTATATCACACCGCACATGGTTGGCTTTGAAGACCGACGCACCATCTGGTGCGAGATACACGGAGTGTGCGCTCTGGCATCCGAGATGAAGTCTAGATAAGATTTTTATAAAATACAAGCGAAAAAACAGAAAAATACCGTTATAGCGTATTATTGTACGCTTTTTGAAAATGTTTCACGGTGTGGGCAGATTTTGGCCGATACGGCGAGCGTTTGCCGCTTTGAAATTTGGACGACAGCCAAAAGAAAACCCCGGCTTTCAGGCGGGGCTGTTCGGGGCGGTAAGAAATCAGCGGATGGAAATGCGGAAGCAGACATTGTCTGCGGGCGGGATTTCTTTCAGGATGCCGCAGGATGACAGGACACCGGCAATCTCGTTCTTATCGCCGGACCAGGACAGATAACATTCGCCGCTTTCGGCCAGATTGGCAGTCTCCTGCCGGTGATAAAAAACAACCTTATCATATCCGTCCGGTACCTCGGCCCAAGCGCAGGTTCGGCAGCAACAGAAGTTCTGCGCCGCAAAGTAGCCGCGGCGGCGCAAAAGACGGAAAGCGGCGTTGAGATTTTTCTTCTTGGGGAATTTTTGACAGATTGACATGAGCTTAACCTCTCAGCTCGTTAAGGTTATAGCCCATTTTTTCCAGCATCCGGCACTTTTCGGCATAGGAAGCGTCATCAATCCAGTCCATGGCACGAGAATGGTTGAACATCGGGCCGTTCTCAATCAGATTTTCTGCCAGCAGGAGATTGGTCAGGCTGGCAATGTCATTGTAAAATATTTTAATGAATGCATCTTTTTTTATTCTAGCCATTTGATTTTCCTTTCTTAAAAACCGGAACGGCACCGCGTCGTTCCTTATGCTTGAAGTTTTGCTTAATGTTTCGGAAATGTCCAGTTATTTATTAGCTAATTTGTTGATTTTATTGCACTTTTTAGCTGGACTTATGAAAATGTTTCCGGCTTTGTTTGTTTACGGACGGCGATAGGCGTCGGCCGGGATAAACAGAACAAAGAAAGGAAAAGAAAATGTTAGAACGTGAACCCCTGCGAGAAACAATCAAAGCCTACCGCAACGGAGAATTTGACAAAGACAGAACAGGCAGCAACGCAAAGGTTGAAGACCTGTGGTGGGACTGGTTCTGTAAAGACAGCAGTCTGGCAAACAAAGGACGCAGCCTGCTGCAAAAGCTCAACCAGATTGCGGACAGCAAAAAAATTGACGTGGACAATACCTACGTCTGGTTCAAGAACCACTGCCCCTGCAACGGCAACCTTTATGACAGTATGTCAATCAGTGAGATTGGAACAAAACGCGTTATTTATTGCATTATTCCGAAGTCAGGACACAAATGTGACAACGGCAAAGCCCAGTTGTATGGCCCAAAGAACGATTTTGAAACTCCGATTGTCGAAGGAACGTGGAAAGACATTAAAGATTGGTTCCGCAGCTAAGCGAAACAACCGCCGGCCCAAAGAAGGCGGCGGCTTTTTTGGAGAATATAACGCTGCGGCGTATTATTGTACGCTTTTTGAAAATGTTTCGCGGTGCGGGAGAATTTTGACCGGTTCGATCAGCATTTACAATACATGTTTATTTTTCGGTACTTGACTTTTCTTTTGAAACAAGATATTAGCTACATTTATCAGATAAAGGAGAAATACTTTCAATATTTTAGATTTTCCGGATCAACTGGTATCCGATATTGTTGCAGGAAAAATTCGAACCCGTTATTCTCACGAAAATACGATTACTTTGATTGACGGCGTAACATGCCTGAATATGGATTGTTCCAGTTTTGTCTGTTATTATTTGCAAAAGGCAGGCAAACTAAAAGCCTTACAGGAAATTAAAGATTTTGTTTCAAAAAGCAAAAATATTGCTTTTGAAGACATAAAACGGATTTATACAAAAGAATTTGCTGTTTTTTTCAGGCAAGCAGAAGAAAATTCTCAATTTTGGTGCAGGATATTGAATCCAGCAGATTTAGAAAAAGGCGATATAATTGCTTTTACTTCTGCTTATATAAAAGAAAACCATACCATGATTGTTGATAAAATCCTTTCCCGCTCGGACAACGAATTAAAAATCCGTATTTTTGACTGCACTCACTTTCCCCATATGAACGATACGAGAAAAAGTGGGGATGGAATTGGAAGTGGTGAGATTATTTTATTTAAAAATAGTACCGGACACTGGGATAAATATCAGCAAAGCAAGTCATACAAGCCTTGCGGATGTCTTGATTTCGGCAGATTGAAAAGCAGATATAACGAATAAGAAAGCCCCGGCAGAAAAGCCGGGGCTTGTTTTGCATTACGGTTTGGGGCGGAGATATTCCAACCGCAGACCGCCGCAGGCAGCGGAACCCTCGGACGAGCTGCCCCAGTTTTCATAAGGGCTGGCCGATACGACCGTTCCGACACTGCCGGAATAGCCGGTTTTGCCGTTGCTGCCGTTGGCCGCCGTGAGGATTTGTAACACCTGAAGCGCCGGACTGATTTCATAAGTTCCGCCCGTGCCGCCGCTGGTGCCGCCTTTGGTACCGCCGTTTGCAGTTATCATCAGAGTGCCGCCGAGCTTCATCCAAGCCGCAGTACCGTCAACACCTTTGGAAGTTATGGCTCCCCCGGCATAGAGCTCCACCTGCTGTTTGCGGGGATTGTAAAATACGAGCTCTACCGCAGCACCGGAGCCGCCGCAGGATCCCCAACCGTAGGAATTGAACCACCAGCTGATGCCGGAAGCCCCGGTTCCGACAAGGCAGACCTTGAAAACGCCTTTAGGAAGCTCGGTGGTAAAAGTATACTCGCCGGAGGATTTGACCAGCACAGTCTGAGGTTTATAGGGATTTTTAACCCCGCCGCCAAGCGGCGTGAGAGAAGTACGAAGTACCATGATTGTTCTCCTTAAATTTAGGTTGCAAAAAAACACCACAGTTCCACGAGTGCGGAATCCATGGGATAAACGCAGCAAAAGCCGGTTTATGGGAAAATGGGCCGAAGCCCAAAACTCACAAAAAAAAGCCCCGGACTCAGCCGGGGCAGGAAAATCAGAAGCAGACCTTGGCTTCTACCACCTCTAGCGCGGCATTGCGCGCCGTAAAACTTTGCAGCGGTATGGAAGCGGACACCGTCCCCGCCTCGTCAAGCAGCTCTGCCGTATAACGCGGAGAGCCAAGCGGTGCGGACGGATAGTGATAAAGATTGGCAAAATGGTAGGTTGTGCGCTGGGATTGCCAGATCAGTTGAAGAATGACCGGCCCGGCATCGGTCTGCGGTTCGGCAACGCGGCGGAACCGGAGTTTGTCGCCGGGAGTGAGGTGGATAATCATTTCATTATTTGGTTTAGACATCACGATTCTCCTAAAAAAAAGGCTCCGGATTTTGCCGGAGCCGTTGAGGATTAATCAAAAAGTTTGAAAGACAGCATGGCAACAGCGGCTTCCGTAAGATCTGCCGCCTCAAGCACGGACGCATTGCCGAGATTGTCGTCTTCATCGCTGAGTTCGGCAAAAAAACAACTGGTGCCGCCGCCGAACACCGGCTTGGGTGCGACGGTCAGATAGCCGATGCGTTTTTCAGAAGCGGCAACGGTAACCGAAACGTCATAGCGGGCGGTGGTGCAGCCAAGTTCTTCGGCAGTACTGGTCGGAACCAGCCGTATGGCAACGGGGACTTGAATTTCAATATTATTTTGGGTCATAAGATTCTCCTTTTTTGCAGGTTAGAGTTTTTTGAAAACGGCAATGGCTTTGGCAAAAGTATCAATGTTAGCGGCAATTTCTTCCAGATTTTCCAAGCGGGCAACAAGGCAGTTGCAACGGGCTTCGTCGTCATGGGCATCGTGCATCGGCGAAGCCGCATTGTGGGTGATGGTCAACAACTGGTTGGCAAAAATGCTTATCCAAAAGAGTTGTTCGTTTATGCGTTTTAATTTTTCCGTGCTGTTCAACATTTTTATTTTCCCTTTCTAAAAACCGGAGCGGCACCGCGTCGCCCCCTGATGTGTTTGTTTTTGCTTAATGTTTCGAGATTGTCCAGTCTTAATTTGCAATTAACGCATTGTTTTTACTTATTTATTTTTAACACTTCTCCAATGCAGTGTTGCCGACAAAAGGCGGATTTGACGGTAACCCGGCGGCGGATTTTATTTTTGGCATCTTATTGTCCGCCGGGCGGCCGTTTTCCCTAAAAAGCGGGTTAGATTTTGGCGGTGTTAACCAAGTCAGACAGGATTTGTACAGCCTTTTCAATATTCATCAGGCTGCCGCCGATATAATTTGCCTGAATGTCGGCATCTTCAGGAAAAGCATTCTTGGATGCCGCGTTAACATAATGGTTGATTTTTTTGAGCAAGACCTTGGTTGAGGACAATTTTGCCTGAAAGACTGCCAAACGTTGTTCCGGGGTAAGCATTTTATTCTCCTTGAGAAGTTCCGGGGCCGAAACCCCGGAAAAGGTTAACGATTATCAGAGTTTATAAATGGCATCGATTGCTTGAGCCAGACTGTTGAGGTTGGCAGCTAAATCGGACAGATTGCCAAGCCCGCCGACAAGGTGCTGATAACGGCGGCTGTCATTATAATCTGCCGGAGCGGGTTCCGCCGCATGGCGAGCCTGTTCGATAACCTGCCGGGCAAGAATTTCAATGGCGGCAAGGTTGGACTGTATAACGGTTAATTTTTCTTTTACTTGTAACATTTTGATTTTCCTTTCTAAATCTGAAGCAACACCGCGTCGCTCCTTATGGTTACAGTTACGCTTATGTTTCGGATAATGTCCAGTCTTTATTTGCGATTAACGCATTGTTTTTACTTTATTTTTTACTTTAAAATGGTAATCAGCCACTCCGGAAGGACTAAAATTTATGAAGCAAGCCAATATAACGTGCATAGTCGCAGCCTTCCGGATCAATCAGCAGGGTTGGCCTGTTTTGGCAGCAAAGCGCAATAACAGACGAAAACCGTGTCCCGTTATATTCGGCATAACCGCCTTTACCCCTAAACTCAGGACGGCTTTCCAGGCAGGAATTGCAAAAGCTGCGGTATTCGGCGGTTGTCAGCTCCCAGACTTCGGTTATGAGGACAACGTCAGACGCAGGACGACAGCGGTTGCGCTCTTCGACCTCGCGTATGGAATGAGGTTTGCGGATAAGGTTGGTGTTGGCCAACGTATTGATAAGCGGGTGCCGGGAGGTTTTAATTTCCATGATTTTATTCCTTAATAAAAAGCGGTGAAATGGCTCCGGCGTTTTGTTACCGGAGCCGCAAGTATTATTTTTTCGGTTTCAGGACGCTGAGGTCATAACCTATTTTTTCCAGAACCATTATTTTTTCCGCTTCGGACGGCTCATTTTCATACCAGCACCAAGCCGCGCTTTCCCCAAAATATGACTCATCAATCAAGTTCAGCTCCAACAAAACGTTAAGAATATCGGTCAAGTGGTTTAATTCATACTTAATCAGGTTGTCGATAATAGATTTTTTAGCCATTTTATTTTCCTTTCCTAAACTCGGGAGCAACACCGCGTCGCCCGCCTGATGTGTTTGTTTTTGCTTAATGTTTCGGCTTTGTCCAGTCTTTTATTGCAATTAAGTGATTGTTTTTACTTATTTTATTTGCGATTTTTTTCATAAAGCGGCTTTGAGCAACACAGGGAGCGTTTTTTGCCCTACAGAGAGAAAAATTTTATTTTGGCGTTCTTTTGTACGCCGGAAATCATATATTCCCCCAATTGAGCCGCCGGGACGGTTTTGCCGTCCCAGGAAATCTGCATTTCAGCACATTATGAAAAAAGAATGGCCTCAGCTTTGGTGCGGAGCGTATCCAGATCGGCGGAAAACTCATCTAAAACAAACTGGAGAGCGGCACCGGTCAGATTTTTATAATCCCGCCCGCAGAAGCGAGGGGTATAAAGCAGCTCAGGCGGCGTTTGCATTAAGGCATACGGAATGGCGTACAGGTCTTTCCAAGACGTACCGTCAAAGACACAGGCTTTAGCATAGCTTTGCGGTGCAAAGCTATCGGATTTGATTTCCAGCTTTACGGTGCGCCCGTTCAATTGGTAGATTATCCGGCAGGTAACGCTTTGACTGCCGGGATAAACGATGCTTTCAATGATATTTTCGTCTGTCATGGTTTTATTCCTTAAAAGAAGGCTCTCCGGAGAGAGCCGGGTTTACATTAATTCTGAGTAAAGACGTTATTGACAATGCGACGGCAGATTTTTAAGGCCGAAGGTTTCCATTCTTCGGAATAGGCTTCCGGACGGTCGGCATAGTCATCAAGAAAATCTTCGAGACGAGCGGCGAT